>JAEAME010000287.1_pt1 | contig 58921 bp, 49 predicted proteins | sample 8958731 | NCBI WGS metagenome assembly JAEAME01 (sample SAMN16933194, study PRJNA681113) | bioreactor sludge metagenome | isolation source: anerobic bioreactor sludge (Control) | place: India:Bengaluru | collected 2018-10-24
TGATGGCTATGGAAGTGGCAAGAGTTAGCCCGTCCTGGGGCCTTCCCTTCAACCTTCAGATGAACGGTCCGCAGAATGCTCTCATGAAATTCGGCTCAGAGGAGTTACAGGAACGGTACTTGCCAGGGCTTATCGCCGGAACGAGCGGCGGCTGCTTCGCTATCACCGAGCCAAATTCAGGCTCCGATGTGGCCAGCATGAAAACTACGGCAACAGAGGTTGATGACGGCTTTATCCTGAACGGCACCAAAACATGGATTTCCGGCGTACCATTCTGCGATTGCGGTATTGTATATGCAATGACTGACAAGGCTGCAAAACACAAAGGCATGTCAGCATTCTTCGTTGATTTCAAGACCCCTGGCATCGTCCAGAGAGCAATTACAACAAAACTCGGTCTTTTCTGCGCCCCAACAGGCGAGATTTTCTTTGAAGAGGCAAAGATTCCCAAGAGCGCCCTCGTCGGCAAGCTCGGTCAGGGATTCGCCATCTGCATGACCATGCTCAACTTTACCCGACTCAGCTCTGCTGCAAGGGCAACTGGCGTAGCCCAATCCTGTATTGAAGAAGCCTGCAAGTACGCCAATGAAAGGGAGCAGTTTGGTCAGCCAATAGGTCAGTTCCAGATGGTCCAGGAACAGATCGGAAGAATGTCGGTCGAGCATGATGCTGCAAAACTTCTTCTCCTAAGGGCTGCATGGCAGAAAGATCAGGGTATGAATAACACCCTCGAAACCTCAATGGCAAAATACTATTGTGCAGAATCAGCAAATTTCTGTGCCTCTGAGGCAGTCAAGATTTTCGGTTCCTATGGATTCTCATCAGAATATCCTGTTGAGAGATTCCTGAGGGATGCAAAATCCTATCAGATCGTTGAAGGTACTTCCAACGTTCAGAAGATGATTATTGCCCAGTTTGCTCTGGGTTACAGAAAAGCGTAAACAGTAAATCTCAAGGAGGTATTCAGTATGGCAACAGAAGTTACGGTTCCAATGGTTGGGAAGATAGTGGGCGTGAATGTTAATGTAGGCGACAAGGTTAGCGAAGACGATCAGATCGCCACACTGGAAGCAATGAAGATGGAAATGCCCATCGTTGCCCCGGTAGCCGGCACAGTGAAAGAGATTAAAGTTGCTGCCGGACAGGAAGTTGAGGCAGATACAGTTCTGGCAATTATTGAATAATACAATAATAATAGGAAGGTGATTCCATGCTAGTTGCTGGCATCGATATTGGCTCTATAACCACTGAAGCTCTTCTTTTTGAAAAGGACAAAGGGATTGTTGGATACACCATCCTGCAGACAGGCGCTGATTCAAAAAAGACTGCTGAAATTGCCCTTGAAAAGGTCCTATCTTATCCTGGCAAGAGCGTATCTGACATTTCATACACCATCGCAACGGGGTGTGGAAGAAAGAGAGCTGCTTTTGCAAAGGAAGCTGTCACAGAAATTACGTGCATTGCAAAGGGAGTAAACTATCTCTTCCCTGAGGCACGAACTATCATAGACATTGGCGGACAGGACACAAAGGTTATCAGGGTTGACGAAAAAGGGCGAGTGGTGGAATTTGAGATGAACGATAAGTGTGCAGCAGGTACCGGTCGTTTCATTGAAGTAATGGCGAAAGCGTTGAACGTTGAGCTTGACAAGATAGGCGACATCTCCTTACAGCACAAGAAAGAGTTAACCATCAGCAGCATATGCACCGTCTTTGCGGAGTCAGAGGTGATTTCTCTTGTGAGTGAAGGTGAGGAATTGGAAGATATCCTTTACGGAATTCACAAAGCAATTGCCGACAGAACTATGGGCCTTATCAACAGGCTCGGAGGGGTAAACCCTGAAGTGATTATGGCTGGTGGCGTGGCAAAGAATATCGGAGTAGTCAAGGCTTTGGAAAAAGTTCTTGGTACCCCTATAAAAATCCACGTTGAGCCTCAGATCATTGGCGCTCTGGGAGCTGCGATTCTGTCACTCGAAAAAGCATCATAAACAAAAGAAACGTACAATCAAAAAAGGACTGGCGAAATCATCACCAGTCCTTTTTTATTTTCAAACAACTGATTTTATCTCGAATTTTCTATTAAAATAAGCATCTGCATCGGGTATACCTCGGCGAGAGGGAGGCTTTATTTAACCGTTTAAACCGTTTGAACAGTTTAAAAAGTCAAACAGTTTGTGGAGGGACCGACCTTTTTTCCGAAGCCTCGGTTAAGACAGCCACGGGTACCAGTAAAATGTTTGACATATCGGTATTGAATTCATAGAATTGCTGAGTTCGGTCAACAAGGTGTTCTATAGATCAAGGAGGTTTTGATGGATATCGCGCCGTATATTATAGCTGCTGCCCTGGCAGGCGCCCTCATCGCGTGGTTTATCGCATCCATGAGATTCCAGAAAAGATGTTCTGCGTTGGAAATAAGGACAGCATCAGCAGAAACTCTTGTTGCTGAGAAAGATAATCAGATTGAGCAGAAAGAGGCTGAACTCTCGGGCCTCCGTGAAGAGCTAACGCGTGAAAATGGTCTCAAGGTTGAGGCCCTCACAAGGCTCGAGGAGTCACAGAAGAGTCTTCAGGAACAGGTAGAACGCATTGAAGAGATGGAGGCAAAGTTGGGCGAAACCTTCAAGGTCCTCTCTCTTGATGCGCTTACAAAGAATACCGATGAGTTCAAGAAATATGCAGATGAGTTCATAAAACTGGCCGAGGAAAAACTTAAATCCCAAGCCCTTAATGGCAAAAAGGAGCTTGAAGGGAAGAAGGAACTCATAGATCAGAGCGTCCAGGCTATCGACAAGACGCTTTCAGAGGTGCAGAAAAAAGTAGAAGACGTTGCAAAGGGTAATGTCGCTGTTTCTGCGCTCGTTCAACAGCATGGAGAGATTACGGCAAGGCTCAAGGAGACTACCGAAAACCTGAGCCATGCTTTGGCAAGTTCAAAAAAGAGGGGCGAATGGGGTGAACGGATGGCTGAAGACATCATGCGCCTCGTAGGTATGGCAGAAGGCGTAAATTACATTAGACAGAAGACCCTGGAGGGTTCATCCGGAAGGCCTGACTACACCTTTCTCCTCCCCAACAACCTTAAGGTGAATATGGATGTGAAGTTTCCCCTGGACAACTACATGCATTATTTGAAGTCCGAGACAGACCATGACAGGAAACGATATCGCGAGGAACTCCTGAAGAACACGAAGGTAATGATCCGCCAGGTTACAGGTAGGGAGTATATCAACCCATCTGACAATACGGTTGATTATGTCATTGTTTTCATCCCGAACGAGCAGGTGTACAGCTTTATCAATGAGGCTGAGCCAACCATCATGGACGAGGCGTTAAAGCAGAAGGTAATTCTTTGTTCCCCCTTCACATTATATGCAGTGTTGGCTGTTATCAGGCAGGCCATAGAAAACTTCAATCTCGAACGGACAGCGTCTGAAATACTTAAGCTCCTTGCCGAGTTTAACAAGCAATGGGAATCCTATAAAGAAAGATTTAAGGCAATGGGTGACCGGCTCGATGCAGCAAAGAAGGAGTACGATATTCTTGTCACTACGAGGAGTAATATGCTCGAAAGACCTTTGAAGAAAATCAAGGAACTGAACGATCAACACGCGGATAGCGTCGAGGAAATGTTCGCCCTCAATGAACCTCGGTCTTTCGAATAGTCACGTGTGATGCTTCAGTTCCTTTACTCCTTTGAAAAAATGTGGGCTATCGCCCAACTCAAGTCGGAAGGCAATGAAATGTGGACGGTCGCTGGTATCGATGTGTCATATAAGGGCAATCTCTATACAGCTGCACTCATCATGTTTGAAGGACAGAAGCTATCAGATATTCGCATTAAATCTGGCACATCGCATGATCTCTATCGGCCATCCCTTTTCTTTCTCAAAGAAGGCCCTATAATTTCAGAGCTCATTTACGGAGAATCCATAGATCTTCTCTTCATCAACGGCCACGGCATATGTCATCCCTATTCTTACGGCTTGGCAACAGTCGTCGGCATGACCCACGGCATCGCGACAATTGGGTTTGCCTGTGAACTTGTCAAGGGAAAATATGACGAAACTCAATCAGGGAGCCAGAATATGACCTATATCACCCAGAAAGGAATTATTAAGGCCGTAGCAATCAAACCACCAAAGGGGAAAAAACCAGTTTATGTATCCCAGGGCTTCGGAATAAGCCTTGAAAAAACTATTGAAGAATATCGAAGGTGGGCTGTTCACGGAAAAGTTCCGGAGCCGCTCCGCCTCGCGCACCTCAATGCAAAACGTCAGCTGTCAAAAGGAGCTACACTTCATGGATAATAGAGAAAGGTTAAAGATAGTCATTATGCAGATGCTGGAACATAATGAAACCCATGTCGAGAAATACGAAAAATGGGCAGATTTTGCAAAAACGAATCAGTTGGCTGATGAAGGCGCTCTTTTAGATGAAGCGAAAAAATTCACCAAAAATATAAGCGCTATCTTAAGGAAAAACCTGAACCATCTCGCCTTTACAGGGCCCGAAGGAAACACAGACAAACGGACATGATTTTCGTGCTCGCTATGAGATTTTAATAACAACCTGGTCGTTTTTCTTCAGATCCAGTTTATCCCTGAGGTTGCCTTTGAAGTACCCGAATTCGAGGTAACCGGAGCTGCCGATGAGAGGAACGACCTCGCCCTCGTAATAGCTTTTCTTGATTTTGCGGAATGACATACCGCGAAATTGGATAGTAAAAGCCTTTTGCTGCGTAAAATCTTCAAACACTGTCTGGGAAATATTTGTTATTGCGTTGCCAAAACGGTCAAACCGGACAACTTCCCCTTTTAGAATGTTTCTTTGTATAACAGGGTAAATATCTGGGAGGTAAACCGGATCTTTAACCTGGCTGCCGAATGATGAAAGCTGAACACCGGAAGCCAGATAGGCTGCAGCCGGGGCAAAGATATCCCGGCCATGAAAGGTTGGGCTTATTTTTTTACCCATATAGCGACTGTTTTCGATAGTATAAATCCGGATACTATCATCATACATTAAAGTAAACAGGCCGTTGTCAGGGCCAATAAAGAAGTACCCGCCTTTATTAAAAACGATCGGCCTTCGATTACTCCCGACCGTGGGGTCAACAACTGCCATATGGATGGTTCCCTTTTCGAAATATTGGTAATACTCTTCAACGAGGTAGGCCCCTTCCCTCACATCCTGAGGGTCAACCTCGTGGGTAATATCCACAATTCTTACATCAGGAAAAATCGAAAGGATGACACCTTTCATAATTCCTACATAAGGGTCCCTCAGACCAAAATCAGTTAGAAAAGTAATTGTTTTCAAGTTCTTACGAGAAAATCATCTTAATATATTTTTTAAAAGGCCGTTCAACGATGCCTTTCTCGGTGATAAAGCTAGTTATGTATCCGGCAGGGGTAACATCGAAGGAATAATAGCGAGCCTTTACATCTTTTACGGTCAGAAGTTTTCCCTGGAGGTATTTGACCTCTTTCCCGTCTCTCTCTTCTATAGGGATGTACACCCCGTTTCCGATATGCCTGTCGAATGTTGAAACGGGCGCCGCCACATAAAAGGGAATGCGGTACCTATGGGCACAGAGGGCGATCATAGATGTCCCAATTTTGTTAGCCGTGTCTCCATTAAGTGCTATTCTGTCAGCGCCGACGATCACTTTACTGAAACCTTTGTTCGCACTGAGAAGCCCCACGTGATTGTCAGGTATGAGCTCAACGGCAATCCCTTCCTGAATGAGCTCCCACACGGTAAGGCGTGCGCCCTGCATGTATGGCCTGGTCTCCGTTGCAATAACCCTGATCTTTTTGCCAGATTCATGGGCTGCCCGGATCACACCAAGCGCCGTGCCATAGCCACCTGTGGCAAGAGCGCCTGCATTGCAATGGGTAAGGATGGTATCTCCATCGTCGATAAGCTCTGCCCCATAGAGAGAAAGCATCCTGTTATTCTCAATATCTTCCACATGGATAGAGATTGCCTCTTCAGTCATAGCATCAACAATATCAGTATCATCTTCCGATGCTTTAAAGGCTGCTTTCATTCTTTCAATGGCCCACACCAGATTAACAGCGGTAGGCCTCGTCTTTTGAAGTCTCCCGCAGATGCGGTTCATATCAGCCATACTGCACCGCCCCTTAAACCTAACAACCTCGCTGACTCCAATAGCCACACCATATGCGGCAACAATCCCGATAAGGGGAGCACCACGTACCGTCATGTTCTCGATCGTTTTTGCTGTATCAGCTATGCCATCGCATTGGACATATACCTTCTTGAATGGCAACTCTCTCTGGTCGAGGACATAGAGCGAGCCGCCTTTCCAATATACGTGATCGGTCAAGTTTACCCCTTATTTTGTACTCATATATCGTCTTTTATTATTCGTATATCGCATAGCCGTATATCGTAAACAGTGAATGTTCTATCTCACGATATGCGATATACTAGATACTGTTCTTACCCTTTCAGTCTCCTCACAAGAAGTTCATTCAGAAGCTTTGGGTTTGCCTTACCCTTCATCTCCTTCATGACCTGGCCAACAAAAAATCCAAGGAGTTTTTCCTTTCCATCCCTGTAATCAGAAACCTCTTTGGGAAAACGCTCAATAACCTTATCGATGGTGGCAATAATAGCTGATTCATCTGATATCTGTAGAAGCCCTTTCTGTTCTACCAGCTGCTTTGGTGAAATACCGGACCTGTATAATTCAGGAAAAATCTCTTTGGCAATTTTGATACTGATCGTCTGGTCCTTAACCAGACCAAGAAGTTCTGAAAGGGTTGCAGGTGATAAAGGCGAGTCCTTGGGGGAAACGTTACCATCCTTCAGTTCCCTCAACAGTTCTGTCATAATCCAGTTGCTTATTGTCTTTGGTTCAGGGAATAGCTTTATGGTTTCTTCGAAAAAATGGGCAAGATCTTTGTCTGACACAAGAATCTCGGCATCATACCGGGGCAAACCATGTTCTGTTATAAACCTTTCCAGCTTTTCCATGGGCAGTTCAGGCATCCCTTGATGTATCTCATCTATCCAGCGTTCATCTACAATAAGTGGCAGAAGGTCGGGCTCAGGAAAATACCGATAGTCGTGAGCCTCTTCTTTCCCTCTCATGGAGTATGTTACGCCCTCTTCAACATTGAAGAGCCTCGTTTCCTGCACCACCTGGCCGCCGCTCATAATAAGGTCAATCTGCCGTTCTATCTCATATGCCAATGATCTTTCGATAAACCGGAATGAGTTGAGGTTCTTGAGCTCTGTTCTTGTTCCCAGTTCTTTCACGTCTTTCTTCTTCACCGAGACATTGGCGTCGCACCGGAAACTGCCCTCTTCCATGTTTCCGTCACAGATTTCTAGATAAATAAGTACATCACGCAGTGCTTTCAAATATGCAACTGCTTCCTCCGGCGTTCCTATGTCCGGCTCGCTCACAATCTCAAGCAACGGTATACTTGATCGGTTGTAATCAACCATGCTGTAGCTACTTGTCTCGATCGTATTCTCATGGACAAGCTTACCTGCATCCTCTTCCATGTGAATTCGCAATATCCGGATCCGTTTTTTATTTCCATTAATATAAATATCCAGATAGCCATGCTCGCATATCGGTTCTTCGTATTGAGATATCTGATAGCCTTTCGGGAGGTCAGGGTAGTAGTAGTTTTTTCGGGCAAAAATGCTTTTTTTATTGATTGTGCAGTGCAAGGCAAGGCCTAATTTTATTGCAAAGTCGACAACTTTTTTATTGAGAACCGGCAATGCTCCGGGAAGCCCCATACAAGTGGGGCAGGTGTGGCTATTCGGTTCCGCGCCGAACTTGGTTGAGCAACCGCAGAAAATCTTACTATCCGTAAGAAGGTGGGCATGGACCTCAAGGCCCATAACACCTTCGAAATCACTATAGTCCAAAGCACGCTCCTTTTGGAATCGTATCGATCCGTGTTCTTATAATACGTTGAAAATATACACCAAGTAGCCGGTCTTTTCAAAGAATTCCATACAAACCCTTTCCAATTCAGATGTTATCTCAATCCTATAAGCATTCAGGCTCGTGGGATTAGACGTGTGAGCATCAACCAATTTATCTTCTGCAAAGACTTTGGTTATTTACATCCCGCTTACTCCGCTCATCGAATCTTAATGCTTTTCAAAATCAGCTAGAAATCACGAAAGGGTTAAGAGATATGACTGGAGGTTAACTTTCTTTTTATTGATATTAAGCTTTCTTCTTATATTGTAACGATGAATATCGATGGTTCTTGGCGAAAGGCTGAGGATTATTGATATCTCTTTGGTTGTTTTTCCTTTTTTCATGAGGTCGGCGATCTGGATTTCCTTGGGAGTAAAATTTATATATCTGGAGGCCATGCTCTTGATAAAAGGCGACAGAATCTCGTTCAAGTTGCTTTCGATAATGTCGATTATAACCGTGTCCTTCCCAGATTGGCCAGCCCTTAATTTATCAATATAGGGAAAAACCAGTTCTTTTACATTGTGCATTATTTTATCTTCGAGTTCATTCTTGTCTGCTTCTCTCTGCCTGAGCAAAACTCTGAGTGCAGCGTTCGTTTCTTCAAGACTCCTTGATTTGTTGAAAAGGTCTTCCTGGACCTCCTTGCGTTCCGTGATGTCTACCAGAGTTCCTTCGTAGCAAATGATTTTGTTATCGCCGCCTCTTACAATCCTTATATTGAGGCTAGCCCATATCCTCTGCCCATCTTTCCTTCGGCACTGGACCTCAAAATTGCGAACAAACCCCTGTTTATCGAGAAGGCGCTTTAATTCATTCCGCTGACCTTCATCGACGTAGATTTCATAACGGATGTCTCTGACTCCCCTCATAATATCTTCTGGTGATTTATACCCAAAAAAACGAGCAAACGAAGGATTTGCGCTTAAGATCTCTCCCTGTACACCCATCTGAAAAATGCCTTCCATTGCGTTGTGGAAAATGTTCCGATATTTTGCTTCTGATTCCTTAAGAGCCGCCTCCGTTTTTTTCTGCTCAGTAATATCGATGAAGGAGGCAATGGTCTTGCGGGTATCAGGAATTAAAGCAATAGTAATGTGTACATCCCTGACATTGCCAAGTCTATCGACGATCTTAAGGTCATAACTCCTCGGGGCCTTGTCAGGATCCACCTTCCGCATCTGCTGATAGCCCATTATCCTCTTCAGGTCGTCCCGCGCAACGAAGTCTATTGCCTTTCTCTTGTCCTCCAGATCAGACGGACGATATCCGACGAATTTCTCGGATTCAGTATTCGTCAGCGATATGGTCGTATCTTCCTCCATAATGACCATCGCAGTTCCAGTGTTTTGAAAGATGGTACGGTAATAGGCTTCAGAACTGCGCAGTGCCTCTTCGGTCTTTTTATGTTCGTTGATTTCGCTTTGCAGATGTTCGTTAGCCATGCGAAGTTCCGCAGCGCGACTTTCTATAAGAACTTCAAGGTTGTCGCGGTACAACTTAAGTTCTTCCTCTATCCTTTTTCGTTCTGTAATATCCCGTGAGATTACCAGCATGCCAATAATCCTCCCTTTATCATCGAGGGGCGTTACGTTTATCTCTTCCCATAAAGGCTTACCGGATGCATTTAGATGACTCAATTCATATGGAGGGACAGACTTTCCTTTCATTACTACGTCAAAACTCTTTTGGACTATTGCCCTCTCCTCCAGGCGAACAAAATCAAGAAAGCTTTTTCCAATGAAGTGTTCCCGCGTATAAGTTGTTCTCTCAAGGGCAATATCGTTTACAAAAATAAAATGACCCTCGGTGTCCAACATGTACAGGGTATCATACATATTCTCTGCTATCAGGCGGTTGATTGCGGTGTCCTGTGAACAAATCGTCTGAGCATCCTCAGCATTTCTTCTTTCAATCTTTTTTGAATTTTTTGATGTATTTTTTGGAATGACTTTTTTCATTTTCAACATTGTCCTGCAATACTAGCCGTTTTGCAAGAAAATAGTGTCACGCTCGTTAGCCTATGTTCCAAGTAAAAACTTTAAGAGTTCGGCAATGAGAAAATACCTATGCTCTTCTTTCCATCCGGCATTGTCTTGGGGGTTCAATTCTGTACCATTTCATATACTATGCTTAAAATAGCTAGGTAATTTATACGCAATCAATTGATATATGGAATTTTTCTTTTCCTCCTATAATGATTGTATGAACGAACTGACAACTTTGGGAGGTGCACAATGAATAGTTTAAGCCCGTATGTTCACCACATTGATCCGATCATTGGTACAATCCTTGGTGTTCACCTCTGGTGGTATGGTTTGAGCTACACCCTTGGTTTTCTGAATGTTTACCTCTTTCTTCGGCGAAGGCATAATCAGTTCGACCTGTCTCCGAGATCTGTCTACAATCTAATTATCTTGTTAGCCATTGGTGTTCTTTTTGGTGGGCGTCTCGTTGAGGTTGTATTTTATGAATGGCCTTTCTATCATGAGCATCTCCATTTGATTCCGGCATACTGGCTCGGTGGTATGGCGACCCACGGGATCTTGCTTGGCGGTCTTATCGGTGCCTGGGTATTTGCCCGTATTCATGGGAAATCGTTCTTAAGCGTCACAGATATGCTTGCCATACCGGGGGCGGTTATCATGGGTGTGGCAAGACTTGGCAACTTTATCGACGGACAAATAATCGGCAGCATAACGTCTGTCCCCTGGGCGGTCAAGTTTCCTGACGCCGAAGGTTTTCGGCATCCAGTGGTTCTGTATGATGCAGTCAAAAATCTCCTTATTGTGCCAGTTTTGATGCTGATCGAAAAACGCCAGCTACCGCAAGGTGTGCGGACCGGCATTTTTCTTTTTTTGTATGCATTTTTCAGAATCTTTGTTGATATCTTCCGAGAATACCCAACAAGCCTCCTTGGACTAGCCACGGGACAAGTGCTAAATATAGCGTTTTCTATCCTCGGGCTCGCCCTTATGGTGTTTCCCATGTTGTACGGGCGAGATAAGTCGAGAGTTAGCGCTGAGCCTTCGGTCAGCTCTCAAGAAGATTCAGCATCCACAGGACTTCGATGGCGACGGCTCTTGTTTGCAGCTCTTCTCCTGTTCTCGTTGGTGATGCCAAGCGATTGGACGCAGGATGTACCATCCCGTTATGGGAAACGGCATCCGTCTGCCAAGCGATTGGACGCAGGATGTACCATCCCGTTATGGGAAACGGCATCCGTCCATAAGCTATTCCATCATTTATCCCAAAATAGATCCTTCACCGAAGATGATGGCGCCAAATAATCGATTTACTTATGCCTCCGAGCCGACTGTTGATGTCGACCTTGCACCTACTCATTCTCTCAATCCAATGTTACGCTTTGTTTCTATTCACTATTTTCAATATTTTGTTCACTGAAAAACAACTCAGCAGGAGGTGATATTCGCACTGTGAACCACCTCCGCTGATAGGCTGCCACGGAAATTTTCGCTAGTGATTCTTGCAAGGATGCTTCGTAAAAAAGCTGTTTTTATAACTGCATAAAAGGTGATGGCTAAAAATAAAGCGATTGATTCTTGAATTAAGAAACGTGTTGACAAACGCGAAATTGCCTATATACTGAATAATGAAGAATAAACCTGAATTTTATAGAAGTAAATCAGTTAGTTTTTGAACCTTAAAGTCCGGAGGTGATGCTCAACACACATAAGAAACAGGCCGCCTAAGTTAGCGAAATAAGAGTTTAGTGGATGTATCACCGGCAACATACCATTGGCCCATGTTGGCAATAAGATAGATTGATACATGGGTTAAAACTTTTAGTACTAAAGACATAGGGGGATGAAATATGTGGGAGAATATTAGTTCCGAAAAAACTAGGTCTTTCATTGAGCGTCACTTTGGTACAAAAGGCAAGGATACTTCCGGAATCTCAGCGAAACCAGCAATAACTCTTTCACGACAAGAAGGGGCGGGTGGACTCGAGGTAGCTTCGAATCTGGCAAGCTATCTGGAAACACATACTGCTTCCCACGAGGCATGGACAGTCTTCTCTCAGCATCTCGTAGCAAAAGTACTTGAGGATCACGACTATCATAAAGGTATCGGGGACTTCATGAAGGAGGGCCATAAGGGTTCCCTCACTGATGCATTTGAGGAGTTCCTGGGTTTACATCCAAACACCTGGACACTCGTAGAGAAGACAAATGCAACTATATTTCGCCTGGCGCAAATTGGGAATGTTATCCTGGTTGGCCGAGGCGCCAATATCGTCACCGGCGAGCTGCAAAATGTCTTTCATGTACACACAGTGGGAAGTCTTGAGAACAGGATCGAACGGGCTCAGAAAGTATTCAATCTTGATCAAAAAGCAGCCACCAAGTATATAAAACAAAAGGATAAGTCCCGCAAGCGATATGTGAAGGACAACTTCGACAAAGACATGGATGATCCATTGCTCTATCACGTAGTTATTAACACGGACCTGGTCAAATACGATGAAGCCGCCCGGATAATTGGCAACGAAGTGATTGTGCGCTTCAAGCTGGATAAGTTACCAAAAGTACAGAAAATTGGCGTCGTATAAGGGAACATTTGACGTTTGTTTTCCAATGAAATACCTGTCATGACTGTAATAATTCAGGTGATTGCATGACAGGCATGAAGTAGTTGCTGACTGATATTATATTTTCTCGGCTATCATACGTGTACAGTGGTTATGGAAATCTGTATTATGAAAGCGCGCGTCTTTCTTCCAGAAGAAAAATAACCTCCAGGGTTACCCTGTATTCGGCTATTTTTCCTTCCTCCACCCTGCAACGCTGGTCGCTTACCCTCAATCCCGTAATACCGCGCAATGTTTTTGAGGCCCTCTGAAAGCCAACATTAATGGCATCATGAAAACTTCTCGGAGAACTTGCTATAATTACAGTATTTCTTGCAGCCCTTCCATCAACGCTCATAAGAGCCCTCCATTTTTTTAAAAGGTAACAGGAAGAGGCTCGCAGAGTCAAATTATTTTCTATCTTGTGGCCAGGGAATAAGAGTAATTATGCTATGCAGCAGCGTTTTTTGCCCGTTTACGTTCAAGGCTGTTAAGAATCTGCTTGCGGAGCCTAATGGATTGAGGAGTAACTTCAACAAGCTCATCGTCATTGATATAGGCTATGCATTCCTCCAGGCTCATCCGCACATGGGGCGTTAGAATAACTGCATCGTCGGAACCGGCTGCCCGCATATTTGTCAGTTTCTTGCCCTTCGCAGGATTTACAATAATATCGGCCTCACGGGAATGTTCTCCGATAATCTGGCCAGCATAAACCTTTTCACCGGGACCGAGGAAAAGTCTTCCTCTTTCCTGAAGGTTAAACAATGCGTAGGCTACTGTGGTACACTCTTCCATGGCAATAAGAACGCCCTTGCCTCTGTTTTTAATTTCACCGGCGTATTCGTCAAAACCAAGAAATACATAGTTCATGATACCCATGCCTCGTGTTTCCGTGAGAAACTCCGAGCGGAACCCGAGAAGTCCTCTTGTGGGTATTTTGTATTTCAGGCGTGCCATTCCATTATCCTGATTCATTTCAACGAGTATGCCTTTTCTACCCCCCAGGTTTTCAATCACTCTTCCCATATATTTTTCATCAACGTCAATAGTCAGTTCCTCGAAGGGCTCGAGCCTCTTTCCTTTTGACTCTTTCCAGATAACCTGGGGACGTGTTACCTGGAACTCGTACCCTTCCCTTCTCATTTTCTCGATGAGGATGGACAGGTGAAGTTCACCGCGTCCTGAAACCTTGTACCCTTGAACACCGCCAAGTTCCTCAACAATGAGGGCAACGTCTGACAGCGTTTCTCGGAAAAGCCTTTCCCGCAGATGGCGCGAAGTAACAAACCGGCCTTCTTTCCCGTAAAACGGTGAATCGTTTGGAACAAAATTCATAGAAACGGTTGGCGGATCTACCTCAATACCATCGAGAGGAACGGGATTCAGTGGATCGGTCAGTGTCTCGCCAATGGTTATGTTATCCATACCAGCCACGGCCACAATATCTCCTACATTGGCTTCATCCGTCTCCACCATTTCAGCGCCACGAAATTTATAAATCTTTTTTATGCCTGCAGGCGATGGGGCTAATCCTACCCTGGAAACAACACATTCCTGATCCATCCGGAGCTTTCCAGAGGTAATCTTTCCTATGGCCAACCTGCCAAGAAACTGAGAATAGCTGAGAGAGCTAACCAGCATCTGGAGAGGCCCTGAAGGATCGCCCGCGGGCGGCGGGATAGAATCAATGATCATATCAAAGAGGGGCATCATGGTTCCCTCTCTTTCATGATGATCGTGAGTTGCATAGCCATCTCTCGCTGATGCAAAAATGATTGGGAAGTCAAGAATGTGGTCCGGTGCATCGAGTTTTACAAAAAGGTCAAAGACCTCATTTATGACCCAGTCGCATCGGGCCGCAGGTTTATCAATTTTGTTTACCACCACGATGATGGGAAGGTGCAGGGCAAGGGCTTTTTTTAAAACAAAATATGTCTGTGGCATGGGCCCCTCAACGGCATCAACGAGGAGAAGGGCACCATCGACCATCTTAAGAACCCGTTCGACCTGCCCTCCAAAGTCAGCATGCCCTGGCGTATCTACAATGTTCACGTGATAGTTGCCATAAATGAATGAACCATTCTTGGACGCGATTGTAATGCCACGTTCCCGCTCAAGATCCATAGAGTCCATGAGCCTCTCTTCAACCACCTGGTTATCCCTGAACATGCCGCTTTGCCTGAATAGTTGGTCTACGAGAGTGGTTTTCCCATGATCAACGTGGGCAATAATGGCAATATTCCGTATCAGACTCTGTTCCATGCTCCCTCAAGATTGTATCTAAGATAATGCAAGAAGTTTATCCAGAAGCATAATACTATAGCAGATAATGCTCTCTAACGCAATAGAAATGCATAAGAATCTGGTTGAAAACAAACCATTTTTATGGTTTAATATTTCAGTTGATTGTCATTTCATCTGAATTGTTCACGGACTTTCTTTTGAAATAATGATGTTTCGTATTTCTGAGCAGTAAACACTTTGTAAACATTCTCAAAAAAGGAGCTTTTTTTATGATTCACGGAGCAACTCAGGATTTTTTCAACGCCGCTGACTACTTTGTTGACAGAAACATCCGTCAGGGACGAGGCCATAAGGTGGCAGTTTATACAGAGCATCGTAATTATACTTACAACGACATCCATAAAATGACAAACAAGACTGCAAATGCTCTCCGTGAGCTTGGCGTGACAGTCGATGACCGCATTTTAATTCTCATGCTCGATGTCCCTCAATTCTATGCAATATTTTGGGGCGCCGTGAAAATAGGTGCAGTGCCCATCCCGGTTAACACCATGCTTACCTCTGATGACTACGAGTATTATCTGAATGACAGCCGAGCAAAGGTGCTCGTTATTTCAGATCAGATGATACCGGTCATATCACAGATACAAGGAGACCTCCGCTATCTCCGCGATCTTGTTGTCATAACAGAGACGGCAGGGGCTCGTATCCCTTTCAAGCAGAAGTACAGACATGCCCCGGCAGAGATCAAGACCGAATTTACGACGAAGGACGATGTCGGTTTCTGGCTCTACAGCTCAGGCTCTACCGGCTCACCGAAAGGAGCCATCCATTCACAGTACGACATGGTTGTAGTTAGCGAAGGCTTTGGCAAGGGGATACTGGACCTTACCGAAAATGACATAATCTTCTCCGCTGCCCGCCTTTTCTTTGCTTATGGTCTCGGTAACTCATGCTGTCTTCCCTTCGGCGCAGGCGCTTCGGTAGTTCTTAATTCCGAAGCCCCCAGGCCAGAAAATGTCATTCGTCATATCACGCGCTTTCGCCCTACGGTCTTCTTCGGGATTCCTACGCTTTACGGTCAGATACTTGAATATTTGGAGAAACAGGATAAACAGAATGGAACCAATCCTGATCCAAATGCAACCCACGAATTTTCGTCAGTCCGTATCTGCTTTTCAGCCGGAGAAGCTCTGCCGCCAGAGCTTTATCATCGGTGGAAGAAGCGTTTTGGCATAGATATTCTTGACGGTATTGGTACTACTGAACTCCTCCACATATTCATCTGTAACCGCCCCGGAGATGTGAAACCAGGATCTACGGGAAAGCCTGTGCCTGGTTACGAGCTGAAGTTAATTGACGAAAACGGACTGGAGGTCCCAAAAGGCCAGATTGGCACACTCCTTGTAAAGGGCGGGAGCGCTGCACAACAGTATTGGAGAAAACGAGAGAAGACACTTATGACAATGCAGGGTGAATGGATCAATACGGGCGACAAATATTATGAAGATGCCGATGGTTACTTCTGGTGCGCTGGTCGTGGTGATGATATGTTAAAGGTCGGCGGTATCTGGGTTTCACCTGTTGAGGTGGAAAACTGTATCATGGAACATCCCGCTGTTCGCGAAGTTGCCGTTGTGGGTCGTGCAGATGAAAAGAGTCTTTCGAAGCCGAAGGCATTTGTCGTATTGAGAGACGGGCACGAGCCATCTCCGGATCTGGAAAAAGACATCAAACAGTGGGTCCTCGACAGGATGGCGAAATACAAATATCCGCGATGGGTCGAGTTCGTTAAAGAGCTCCCAAAAAGCGCAACCGGCAAGATTCAGAGATTCAAACTGAGATGAGAAAAACGGGAAGATTAACCCGAAACTGCTTTGATTTGTTTTATTACTGTTATTTGAACAAATAAATTTTATACTATACTTGCGTAGTTTTTAGCGCAAGGGGGATGAAATGAGTAATGTAGCGATTCTCTGGGATATGGAAAACGTGAATCCCGGATCTGATTCTTTGTTTCTGGAGGGGCTTACTGAATATGGGGAATCAAAGGGACGGGTCGTGGCCGCTCGGGCCTACGGGAACTGGAACCATACCACTCTCTCCAAACTCGCCCCGTCCTTAACGAGAAGATATTTCTACCTCGTTCATATACCAAAGGGCCAGAAAAACAGCTCTGATATGGTTTTAGTGTCTGATGCTCTGGAAATTCTGAGAGTCTCAGACCATATCGACACCTTTATCCTGGTAACCGGAGACAGTGATTTTCGCTTTCTTGTCCTCTCTCTGAGGAGAGCTGGAAAGACTGTCCATATAGTCTGTAATACTAAAAATGCATCCGAGGATTTGCTCGCCCTCGCTGACAGCTACGTTGATTATCGCGAACTTGTTCCGGGTGGGAGCGATGAGGAATCGGGCGTTAAGCCTGCTCTTCAGGCAGGGGACAAGGCCACCCCCGAAAAAACCCTTACTCCCACCATGAGTCAGGAAGACTGGTTCCAGATGCTTGCTGAGGCCGCTGACCTGATGTTGAAAAAGAAGACACAACCCGGCATCGGTTCCCTGAAGATTAGGATGAAAATGCTGAACCCAAATTTCGACGAGAAGAAATTAAACTTTTCCCACTGGAGCGAGTTTGTGGCGGCAGCCGTGAAAGCAGGCTTCGTAACTATAGAGGGCAAAGGCCATGAAGCCCTTGTCTATCCGGTTGTCAGTGTTTTAGAAAAGGCCGGAACGCAGCAGAAGGCTTTCTTAATCCTGCTTGAGGTTTTGAAAGAACTGGACAAAGGTGCTAAGCCCATATATCACTCTTACCGGAGCGTCAACTCGAAGCTTATTGAAAAAAAGGTATATTTTAATGATCTCGGCTTCAATCAGTTCAAGGAGTTTATCCAGGCCGCTGAATCAAGGGGCATCGTGGAATCAAAGGTTGAAGGGTTGAAACATTCGGTAAAGCGCCTCTAATAATTAAACTGTTTGAACGGTTTAAACAGTTTAAACCGTCAATTACAGCGGTACATCGTCCTCTTCAATCTCGGGGATAAAATCATCATCTCCGCTTGATTGGAGGTTTCCCTGCGTTCTGCGTTCTTCCCTGTCTCCTTGTCCAGAAGCACCAAGCATTCTGAATGTGGAAGCGACTATTTCGAAGGTCCTCCGTTTAATACCGTCTTTTCCTTCATACTCGCGGGTCTGCATTCTCCCCTCAACGTAGACAAGTCTGCCTTTTTTTAAGTACTCCCCTGCCTGCTCACCAAGCTTTCCCCAGGCAACGACCCTGTGCCATTCCGTCCTATCCTGTCTCGAATTGTTTTTGTCTTTCCATGTTTCCTTTGTGGCTACATTGAAAGTGGCAACAGTCATACCACTTGCCGTATAACGCACCTCTGGGTCTGCACCAAGGTTTCCTATAATCATCGCTTTATTCAGACTTGACATTCTATTACCCCCATCCTTTACAGTTTTAACTGTTTAAACCTTTTGACCCGCTTAAACAGGCTGTTATAAAAACAAAGGTTATAGCATTAAGCTATAAAAGTCAATCACGTGAAATGTGAAATAATATAGGATTAAGGTTGCAGAATCATATGCCGATAAGTACTTAAAGCTATTGGAAAAAGAGATGTCATTCCTTTAAACACAGATGAATGGGGTTCTTCGGCATGGTTGTTAGCAGCAAGACAAAGCAACAGCTCGTCAACGAGTTGGCTGAAATGCGTCAACAATTAGCCTTGTTGGAACAAATAAAGGCTGCTAAAGAACATACAGAACACACCCTGAAAAACACTGAAGAAACTCTCAGGCTCATACTCAATCTTTCTACAAATTTCGCTATCCTCTCTTCAGACGAGATCAATGAGGGTATTGACGATGTTATGAAAATCGTAGGCGAATTCGCCGGCGTTGACCGATTTTACATGTTTGAGTTCTCTGAGGACGGCAACATCATTCATAATACTCATGAGTGGTGCGCCCGAGGCATTGAGCCGCTTATCCAATATCGCCAGTCCGTTCCAGCCTGCAAGATTCCCGAGTTTCTCCGGCCAATCTGGGACCTTGATGTAGTGAACATTCCTGATCTTCAAAAAATTACTGGGAAAAATAGACGTCGGGGTAAATTAGCTCAATCTCTTATTATTATCCCTCTTGTTTACAACATCTCGCTCATGGGCTTTCTGGGTCTTGAAAGTATCCACGAAAAAAAGATGTGGCCGGAGTCAATAGTCTCTCTGCTAAAGATAGTGGGAGAAACCTTTACCAGCGCCCTCGTAAGAAAAAGGACAGAAGACTCCCTCAGGGAATCAGAAAGTCATTTTCGCAATATATTTGACTATGCCGTCGAGGGCATCTTTCAAAGCACCCTTGACGATCGGTACAAAAGTGTAAACCCTGCCTTTGCCCGTACGCTCGGTTATGGTTCGCCGGAAGAGGTCCTCAGTTCAATTTCTGATATATCCCATCAGCTTTTTGTAGATCCTGAAAGTTATCAAACCCTCAAATCTCTCCTGACGGAAGAAGGTTTCATAGAAGGGTACGAGACGGAATTCTACAAGAAGGATGGGACCAGGATGTGGGTCTCAATTAATGCCAGGGCAGTAAGAAATGGCAATGACGCAATAAGTTTTTTTGAAGGATTTCACCAGGATATCACACGGCGCAAACAGGCTGAAAATGCCCTTAAAAACACTGTGGAGAGTTTGAAGCGAACCCTTGATGGGACTGTAGATGCCCTTTCTACGACCCTTGAGATGCGTGACCCTTACACGGCAGGTCACCAGAAACGTGTTGCCTTGATTGCCTGCGAGATAGCACAGGAGATGGGCTTGTCAACGAAGCAAATAGAAGGCATCAGAGTCATGGGTTTTCTCCATGACATAGGCAAGATCGTAGTACCTGCAGAAATTCTCAGCAAACCCGGTAAAATCAATGAATATGAATTTCATATTATCAAGGCACACTCCCAGGTAGGATACGATATCCTGAAAGGTATCGAACTGCCGTGGCCTGTGGCAACGGCCACCATTCAGCACCACGAAAGATTGGATGGATCGGGTTATCCAAAAGGACTCAAGGGAGATGAGATTATCCTTGAGGCAAGGATTCTTGCTGTTGCTGATGTCCTTGAAGCAATGGCCTCTCACAGGCCCTACCGTCCTTCCCTCGGGCTTGACAAGGCCCTGGATGAAATCCGTCTGAAAAAGGGTATTTTCTACGACTCGAAAGTCGTTGACGCCTGTCTACGCCTGTTTGTCGAGAAGGGTTTCCGATACGAATAAATCCACATAGTATTTGATCGAGTCTCTTTGTCTAAAATTACTTCTTAACCGTTATTTCGATTATGTTGTGGTCTCCCATTATCGCAATACCGGCTTCCTGAAGACCTCCACCTCGAAGCCATGCCTTGTCAAATAATTCGGGCACAGAAGCAGCAAGCATATTGAGGTCTACTTTTGCGCTTTCACAGGATAGATTTGATATCCACGGCATGTTTTCAAGGTCGCCCTCAAATTCAATAATCAACTTCCGGTCATCCGGTCCGGCGTCAGAAACATCCGCATTAATCTTGGGATGCCATTGGACAACTCCCGATTCCATCATTATTGCCATGTACCATGCAGGCATAGAAAATCTCCTTTCATTTTATTTATTATGAGTTGAATCTATGCATGCTGGGCGCATTCTGTCAACACGCAGACGGCTGTGATCTGTTTGTTGGTGCATGTTTATTTCAGACGTGCATAGGAAGAGCATTTGTGTCGGCCTTTCCCCGCAAACACGCCCATCCTCACTGAAAACCGAGATAATTTGTTCTGATTGTTTATCTTTTCTTTGCAATGAGCTTTTAGCTACGAGCTGTTTTAAGCTGGTTGATCAACCGTTTCCAGAGGGCTCCTTTCTTCTGCCTGCCCTTTATGAAATCCCAAGGGAAAAGCTCGTCTTTGTTCCTCTCCCTGTGCACATAGAAATTAAGATTTATGGGGCTTTCCCTCATGACCTTGCTGAAACTGTCCCCCCTTGCAAAGCGAAGGATTGCGTCCCCTACCCTTCTGTCGCCCCTCGCCAAGATACCTTGAATAACACTATACTTAACCGACTCATGGGTAAAGTAGGTGTTGCCCACATGAGCGAGCCCTTTCTTGAGCCACGTTATTTTCTCTTTCAGCGCGTCCATCCCTTCCATGGGTAGCCATTGAAAGGGCGTAGAAGCCTTGGGAACAAAGGGACTCACATGGATGGTGACAGACCCCATGTAGCCCTTGGGCGCCCCTGTCTTTACCATGATGTGGTGAACATGCTTCACCATGGCGAGGATGTCCTCTAGGTCTTTCTTCTCCTCTCCATGCAGCCCGATCATAAAATAAAGCTTCAGATTGAAAGGTTTCATGGCAAGAATGGCATCAAGCTTCTCATAGATTGCATCATCAGACAAGGGCTTGCCGAAGAACTTCCGTAATCGTTCGTTGCCGGCCTCAATCCCGAATGTAAGGGTCTTTACCTCATCCTGGATCAGTCCGACAAGTTCTGTGGTCACCTCGTCTATCCGAAGGGACGGGAGATGGGCGTGTTTGCCAGCCTGTTTCATGAATTTAATGATCTGTACGAGTTGAGGATGAAAGGAGACACCACCTCCGATAATCCCAATGTCTCCTCCATCAGTGGCGATGTTTTCCAGTCTGTCATAGGTGAATGAATAGGTATTGCCGAGGAGGCAGAACGGGCATCGTGACGGGCATCCCCGCGTGCCCTCCACGAGATACATATCGGCAAATTCCGTCTCCCTCGTAATGATCGCTGATGTTCCGAGATTTCTTCCTTTGTAGGGTTTTATGGTAACGGAAAAGCCAGGTGGCTTGAACATCTCTATAGTTCCATCAGGAGAGTATGAAACATCTAACCGGTCAGGATTGTAGACCCAATCAAAACCACTTAGTTCGCTGATGACAGCATGCCTTTTGTCTTCCTTTATCTCCATGTACTTCTTCATGAATAGAGGAACGGTTGTTTCCACGTCACCCATGATAAAGAGATCGACAAATCTGCTCACCGGTTCAGGGTTCGCCATAACGCAGATACCGCCGGCAACCACGATCAGATCACCATCTTTTCTCTCTGAGGAAAGAACAGGAATATCAGCGGTGCTTAACAGCTTTGTCATGTTTATGTAATCAAGTTCGAAGGAAAGGGTTATAAAAATAATGTCGAATGACGCAAGAGGTTTCCCACTTTCGAGAGAACGAGGTTCTTCTCCTTCGCTAAAAAAACAGCGCTCACATACAATATTCGGATCGCTGTTGAGGGTAGCATAAAGGATGTGGAGGGCAAGGTTCGACATCCCTATGTAGTAGCTATTCGGAAAAACTACGCATACAGGTGTTTTGCCACGCCACTTTTTGATGATGGCTCCCCTCTCCCGGGAAAGATATCCCCTGGATAAAGGGTTGTCATCCTTGCAGCGATTACGGTTTACCATGGGGCTTTAGGGCACAAAGAGCAGATGGCAGAGCACATAAAATCAAACTATAGCACATAGCTGAAGGCTTAGAGCGTTTTAAAGAGCAAGGCAGTATCTTATAACGTTTTTCCGTGCCGTAAACTCCGAACTCCTCACTCCGAACTGGTCTAATCCGCCTGCTTCCTCAGGAACGTCGGTATATCAAGTCTATCATCATCGATATCGATGTTGTCGCTCCTGGACTTAATCTCCTTGTAATCGATAGCAACCTTCTTTTTCTGGAAAGGAGGTATGTTTTCATCCTCCACAAAAAGTTTCGACCGTGGAAAGGTCTCAATGTTATCTGATTCAGCAACAATCTGTTCTTCAAAACCTGTTGCAATAACTGTTATCCTCACAGAGTCATCCATGCTGTCGTCGAACACAAGCCCCCATATGACCTTTGCATTCTCATGAGCCTGTTCCTGGATGAGCGTGGATGCTTCGTTTACTTCGGCCAGCGTGATGTCGGTGTTGCCGGTTACATTGATGAGGACGCCCCGCGCTCCATGGATTGAGATGTCCTCCAGGAGCGGGCTTGATATTGCCTTTTGAGCGGCATCCCTGGCCCTGTTTTCACCCGATGACATGCCGACACCCATGATGGCCATACCACGTTCAGCCATTATGGTCTTCACATCGGCAAAATCCACGACAACATAGCCCGAGCCTACAATGAGGTCAGATATACTTCGCACTGCGTTGAGAAGCACTTCATCAGCTTTGAAAAAAGCCTCCATAACGGTCATATGCTTCCCGCCAATGGAAAGAAGCCGTTGGTTTGGGATGGTTATGAGGGAGTCTACAGAATTTCTCAACTGTGCAACGCCGCGCTCTGCCTGCTCCATTCGTGCCCGCGCCTCAAAAGCAAAGGGCTTTGTTGCAATGGCAACGGTGAGGGCGCCCAACTCCTTTGATATCTCCGCTATCACGGGAGAAGCCCCGGTGCCTGTCCCACCGCCAAGTCCACACGTTACAAAAACCATATCTGTCCCAGCCAGATGATCTCGTATCTTTTCAACATCCTCAAGGGCAGCCTTTTTCCCTATCTCGGGATCAGCCCCTGCCCCAAGACCCCGGGTGAGTTTGGAACCGATCTGTATCTTAACGGGCGCCTTGCACATGCTAAGTGACTTCACATCTGTGTTGATGGCAACAAACTCGACGCCCTGTACACCAGCGTCGACCATGTTATTCAACGCGTTGCAGCCACCTCCGCCGACACCTACGACTTTTAATTTTGCCGAAAAACCATTCGTTTCGTCCATGAAGAATATGTTGCTCACCCCACACCTCCTTAGAAAATTTCTTTAAACCAGTCTCTCATTCTGTTGAGTAATTTTCTGCTATTTAAAAAATCTTTAAAACGGGTACCTTTTTTAAAACCATGCTTACGAATTCTTGAATTTTTGAACCCATAAACAAGAAGTCCGACGCCGGTAGAATAAATCGGATTATTTACTACGTCAACGAGGCCCCCAAGGCCTATAGGATAGCCACGCCGGGCAGGAAGGTTAAAGATATTCTCTGCAAGCTCAGCGATGCCCTCAAGGTTTGCACACCCTCCCGTAAGAACAACTCCGGAAGCAAGAAGCCGATCAGCACCGGACTTCTTGATCTCCTGATAGATAAGAGAGGATATCTCCTCTACCCTTGGTTCAATGATATCCGCAAGGGTTTTTCGCATGAGCGTTCTTGGCTTTCTGCCACCTACGCTTGGAACTTCTATGGTTTCGTTGGCGCCTATCATATTTGCAAAAGCACATCCGTATTTCTTTTTAATCTTCTCTGCTTCCTCGAGAGGAGTCCTGAGCCCTATGGCAATGTCATTGGTTATGTTATTGCCTCCGTAAGGCAGAACCGAGGTAAACTTGATGGCGCCGTTGATGAAGACGGCGATATCGCTTGTCCCTCCGCCAATATCAACAAGAGCAACCCCTATCTCCTTTTCTTCGGGAGTCAATGTCGCCTCTGATGAGGCAAGCTGCCCGAGAATGATGTCGTCTACATTCAATCCGGCAAGTTTGCAGCATTTAATGATATTCTGGGCAGAAGAGACGCTTCCTGTCACAATGTGGGTCTTCACCTCAAGCCTGACCCCGGTAATACCTATGGGATCTCGAATACCATCCTGATCATCAATGATATATTCCTGAGGGATAACGTGGATCAGCTCCCTGTCCGCAGGAATAGCAACTGCTTTTGCTGCATCGATGGCACGCGCAACATCATCGGGTCTCACTTCCTTGTCCTTGATGGCAACAACGCCATTGCTGTTAAAGCTCTTTATATGGGCACCCGCTATCCCTACAAGACACGAATCGATCTTGATGCCCGCCATGAGTTCTGCTTCTTCAACAGCCTTTTTAATGGAGTTGACTGTGCTGTCCATATTAACTACAACACCCTTTCTCAATCCGGTAGAGGGGTGGGAGCCAATTCCAACAATGTTCACCTTGCCTTCTGTAACCCTGGCAACTACTACGCAGATTTTTGTAGTGCCTATATCCAGCCCGACAAGGAGTCCATCCTCTATGACCATATTAACCCTGCCTTTCCTTGATTATGGCGCCCTTTTCAAACCTAGCGTCTATACACTTTATCAGAAAACCCCTCTGCTTTGCATCTTCTAAAACAGCAACTGCCTTCTTAAGTCTGCCTTTCTGATCCTCTTTCCCTAAAATTATTTCTACCCCATCATCACAACCACTACCATAGATTGTGATGTTCCCTTCATTGTACGCTATGTCAGAAAGAGATTCCTGTTTGATAATACCCTCTTTGAGCCATTCATTGATCTGTCTGTAGACACTCTTTACCCCACCCTTGTCTTTCGCATTAATGACTATTAGACCTTTGGTGTCTTCCTTAGCAAACTGTCTAAAGGGCTCTCCGTTCTCATCAAGAACATGGAGTTGCCCTTCCCTGTCTACCCACAAGGCTGATGCTTTTTTCTCCTCCACGTCGATGACTAGCGAAAAAGGATAGACCCTTTTGATTCTTACCTCCTTCACAAATGGGTGCGAAACAATTGCCTCCTTCATCTTGGAGATGTCTATCTTAAAAAGGCTATCGCTGAGAAACGGAGCAGCACGCCCCGTTATATCGTGATCCTTCAACTGCTGAATTCCTTTCACCTTGATGTTTTTCAGGAAAAAGAGCGGTTCATCTTTGGCAAAGATATAAACAATGGAAAGCATAGATATAATGCAGAGAGGGATAAGGAATAAGGTGTAAAGGCTCTTTTTCATATCTTCAGCGATGCCTCCATGAGTATTGTTTCAACAAGCTCATCAAAGGTTCTTCCAAGGCTCCCCCATGCCTTTGGTACAAGCGAAGTCTCGGTCATTCCCGGGGATGTATTGATATCAATAACCTTGGGAAGCTCATCGTCTAGGAGCATATCAATGCGCGCACACCCGGCAAGTTCAAATGCATTGTATACCTCCAGGGCAATGGCACTAGCTTTTTTCTCAATTGTTTTACTAATCTTTGCAGGTACTCTATATTCAGTCATTCCTTTTGTATATGTATATTTAGCCTCAAAATCATAGAATCCTGACGCAGGCTTTACCTGGACCACGGGCAGCACTTCGCCATTAACAATGCTAACGGTTATTTCATCTCCCTCAATATACCGCTCAATCATAACCTTCCTGTCATATTTTTGGGCCCTCTCTATTGCAGGCTTAACCTCCCTTTGTTTTTTCACTAAGGATACACCTATGCTAGAACCCTCATTGGCAGGCTTCACCACAAAAGGGAGGGGAAAATGAATCGTATCCCCCTCTTCTGCCATGGTATAGGCCGGGGATGGTATGCCAGTACTCTCGAAGATCATTTTCATGACAACCTTGTCCATGGCCATAGCAGACCCAAGAACGCCGGAGCCGGTGTACGGGATTCCCATGATTTCAAGCAATCCCTGAACAGATCCATCTTCTCCCCACCTGCCATGAAGCGCAATGAATGCAGCGCCAATATGCGTGCGCTTCAGCTTGGCGGCAAGATCGGAACCAACATCGATGGCGGTTACATTGTACCCACACCTCTTAAGGCCCTGAAGTACCGCTTTGCCGCTCTTTAAGGAGATCTCCCGTTCTGATGAGTTTCCCCCCATCAGCACGCCGATTCTTTGTACTCTTAATGTCTCCTTATCCATTGAACCCCCAAAACTCCACCTCTTCTTCAAGGGTAACACCTGTTTTCTCAAAAACCTCTTTTTTTATCTTATCGATAAGCAGCTTCACATCCTGGGCTGTAGCTCCTCCTGTATTGACAATAAAATTTGCATGTTTGTCGGAAACCATGGCCCCACCGATAGCGATACCTTTCAGGCCAGCTTTTTCAATAAATCTCCATGCAGGTTCGCCTGCAACACCCTTGAACACAGACCCTGCGGAAGGAAATTCCATAGGGTGCCTCTTTTTTCTCTCACCGTAAACAAAGTCCATATCCTTTTGAATATCATCCCTATTCCTGCTCAACAAATGGAACCAGGCCGTGAGGACACATTCTGAAGGGCTTATCCGTGACTCTCGATAGCCAAATCCCATTTCATTTTTCAGGAAAGAAACAATCTTCCCATTTTTGTCGACAAGGCGAACGCTCTCCAGTGAGTTTGATATCCAGGACCCAAAGCTTCCTGCATTCATTTTGATGCCGCCCCCAATGGTACCGGGTATCCAGTAAAGTTTCTCGAGACCTGCCAAACCATGGCGTGCATTATCAACAATGAAACCCTTAAGCGATGTTCCTCCTGAAACTTCTGCAAGGGCGCCGTCATTCGTCTTTTTGTAATTCATGCGCTGCATTCTCGTCGTCCGTATCACTGCCTCTCTTAGCCCCTTGTCATGAACAATAATGTTTGTTCCATTCCCGAGAAATCGATACTTGACCCCTTTTTCCCGCGCTATATTTAAAACCCTCAACAGTTCTTCTTCGTCGCGGGGATAGATAAGATAGCTGACCGGTCCGCCAACCTTTATGGATGTGTATCTTTTCATTGAAACATCGTTGAGAATTGTCCCTTTTATCCCCGTCCACTCCACGCTGCCTTTAACCTTTCCCCTATTTTATAAATGTCACCGGCACCCAGGGTAATCACTACATCCCCTTCACGGGCAAGGTTGAGCACTTTCTCTGCCGCATCTTCTTTGTTTGGAGCAAATACTACGTTCTTGTGACCACTCGTCCTGATCTTTTCCGAAAGCACATGCCCGTCAACCCCTTCAATCTTTTCTTCGGACGCTGCATATATCTCAGTCAGAATGAGCACATCTGCTTCGTTGAAGGATGTTAGAAATTCTTCCATGAGGGCTTTTGTTCGTGTATATCGGTGAGGCTGAAAGACCACAACAATCCGCCCTTTCCACATTTGTCTGATTGCAGCAAGGGTTGCTTTGATCTCTGTCGGGTGATGCCCGTAGTCGTCAATTAATTTTATTGCCCCATCCCACTTCACCTCAAGCCTTCGATGAATTCCACCGAAGCCTTTCAGAGCCCCTTTCACCAATGCAAATGGTATATCGAGTTCTATTGCAACCCCACATGCTGCAAGTGCATTCACCACGTTGTGAATACCGGGCAGGGTAAGGTCAATGTCTCCCAGCTCTTCGTCTTTATAAAAAACCTTAAAGGAGGTGGTGAATCCGTTATAGGTAATATTCTCTGCCCGCAAATCTGCCTGTTTCGACAAACCATAGGTCATATATCTTCTCTTGAGCTGAGGAATGAGACTCTGCACATTGGCATTATCGATACAAATAATATCAAGGCCATAGAAGGGTACTTTGTTGAGAAAGGCAAGAAAGGCGCTTTTTATTTCATTGATGTCATGATAAAAATCGAGGTGTTCAAGGTCAATGTTCGTAGTTACTGCAATAGTAGGAAAAAGAAGGAGGAACGTGCCATCGCTCTCATCGGCCTCTGCAACGAGGAACTTACTGTCTCCCAGCTTCGCATTGCTCCCGAGGCTATTCAGCCTTCCACCAATGACACATGTGGGATCAAGTCCCGCATTACCCAGGATGGTTGATACCAGAGATGTAGTGGTTGTCTTGCCGTGGGCCCCCGCTACGGCAATACTGTACTTGATTCGCATCAGTTCTGCGAGCATCTCCGCTCTTTGTATGACCGGGATAAAAAGATCTTTTGCTTTTAGGACTTCAGGATTGTCAGGCCTCACAGCAGACGATACCACCACTACATCTGAACTGCCGATATTCTCTTCCCTATGGCCGGTAAAAATTGTAGCCCCAAGCGCCTGCAATCTGTCGGTTGTATCTGTTTTTCGTAAATCGGAACCTGTTACTGTAAAGCCCAGGTTCAGGAGCACCTCAGCAATACCGCTCATCCCGATGCCGCCTATTCCCACAAAATGAACCTTCTCTATTTTATGCAATACCAATTAAAACCCCACTATCTCTTTTATGATACGTTCTGCTGCGTCTTCTATATAAAGCTTGCCTATATTTTCTCCCATCTCCCTCACATGGCCCGGATCGTTCATGAGGCCACATAGCAGATTATGGAGTTTTTCGCCGCTTAATTGATCGTTCCCTAGGACATATGCACCGCCAAGGCTCGCTACATGCATGGCATTTGTCTTTTGATGCTGGCCCGCTGAAAATGGATAGGGTACAAGGATGGCAGCCTTTTTAAAATAAGCCAATTCAAAGATTGTCGTTGCGCCGGACCTTGATATAACCACATCCGAAAGGTTGTAATATTTCTCCATATGATCTGTAAAAGGAAAAACTTCGTATCCTACCCTAGAACCCTCATAGGCCTTCTTAATATGTTCATAATCTTCTGTTCCGGTCTGATGGTACATCACGGTGTTCCTATAGCTCTCCATGAAAGGAAGGAGGGTAAGGATCGACTCATTAATACTTCGCGCTCCCCTGCTTCCGCCAAATATAAAAACATTGAAGCTTTCCTTCTCTTCCCGTGCTTTCCCCGCCTTGAGTGTCTTCCTGAGTGGGTTTCCGGTATGGTAAACCCTCTTTGTCCTTAAATACTTTTTTGTAGCTTCAAAACTAACAAATGTTGCGTGCACAAACCTTGACAGGAGCTTGTTTGCAAGACCTGGCTCCACATTTTGTTCATGAAGATAGGTTGGCAGTCCAAGCAATACCCCTGCGAGAATGGTGGGGACACAGGTAAAACCACCCATCCCGAGGATCGCATCAGGTTTCTCCAGGTTTATGACTACCTTGGCTGCTCGAATGCCCTGAACAAGGCGAATGAGGGTTGCCATCTTGGAGAATATATTTTTCCCCTGAAACTGGTGGGCCTCGATAAAGAGAAGCCTGAATCCATGTCGTGGCATTATGCCTCCTTCCAAGCCTTGCCTTGTCCCGACGAAAACAACATCGTTGCTTTCGTGCATCCCCGTAAAGGCCTCTGCAACAGCAATTCCTGGAAAAATATGGCCTCCTGTTCCCCCTGCCGAGATGAGAAGCTTCATATCCGTTTCCTCTCCGTTTTCAGCATTAAACCGATGAGAGGACTTATCATGAAAAGTGACATAACCGGCTGGTACAGTAATCCTCCTGACACCTTAAGTCCTGTTGATAGGAGGAGGTCAACGCAAACATAGAGAAATCCAAAAAAAGTTAGTATTTTGGTCTGCCCTCCCTGTTTTACAAAGCCAATGAAGCTGATCGCAAGAAAGATGAAAGATGTTGCAAATAGTGTGTAACGGTTAATCTCTCTCAAGGGAATACCGGCTGAGAGAACAGGGATATGTTTGTACACAAGAACTATAATAATAGCCAAAGTATATGCAGCCATAAGCAGAACAACCTTATGCCTTCCGAGAACAAAAAGGAAAAATATGATGGAAAGCGCAAGAGGCAAAATCAAAATCGGCTTTCCTATCATCGCCAGATTAAAGGAAGCAGTAAGAAAAAGGATAGACAACCCTCCCATCTCTTTGTACACGTCCTGCCCCTTCTGTTCTAAGGTGACAAGATAGAAGGCAAGGCTGTAAAGAGCAAGAAAAATAATGAGGGGCTCCACCGGGTAGGAGGTTGCAAGATGGGGATAGAAAAAGAAACTGGCGGTCCCTGCAAACGAAAGAAGAATGACAGGGTATTTCGCACCCATAACAATCTTAATTGGAACCAGCGAGACGGCAAACATAGAGATAAGACCTAGAAGTATAAAAACAATTTTCATCGCGTTCAATTCATAGAAAAAACTATAAAGAAGCATAGATGCCAGAATATAGATAATTGCCTTCTTCACAGTGACTGCACCATGGTCTTAAATTGGTTACCCCGGTCTTTGTAATCCCTGAACATATCAAAACTGCTACACATGGGAGAAAAAAGCACCACATCGCCGTCTTTCGCGACTTGAAGAGCGCGTTTTACTGCACCGGAAAGATCATTCTCCATGTAAATATCCGAGTAACCCACCAATTCATCATTAATCCTTTCCTTTGCCTCTCCAATAAGGATAAGTGCCCGGACCTTTTTCATCTGGTCTGCTATGACCTTATAGCTTCCGCCCTTATCCTTCCCTCCAGCGATGAGAACAACATTTCCATCAACACTCTCCAGTGCCCGTTTTGTTGAGTCTACATTGGTAGCCTTTGAGTCATTGTAGAATAATACGTTATTTATCCGACGAACTGCTTCAATGCGGTGAGGGAGCCCTTTAAAATCCTTTATAACCTCCCGGATGCAATTATTGTCGATTTCATAAATATGCGCCACAAGGAGCGCTACAAGGAGATTTTCTGTATTGTGAATCCCTACGAGCGGCGATAAAATCCTCTCATATCGATGCTCCTGTCCTTGGAACCTAACCACCATCATCTCATTATTAAGAAAAGACCCTTCCTGGACCTCTTTTTTAGAAGAAAAGAAAAGTTTTTTCGCCCCAATACCATCAATGGCAGGAAGATTCTCATTGAGGATTGCATAGTCCTCTTCTTTCTGGTTTTCAAAGATCCGGCATTTTGCATCTCTATATTCAGCAAAGCTTCGATAACGATCGAGATGATCTTCTGTAATATTAAGAAGGATGGAAGTTTGGGGCCGAAATGCTTCTATACTATCTAACTGAAAGCTGCTTACCTCGATAATGATGTATCGGGCCTTAGAACCTTTTAACACGTAATTAATAAGAGGATCGCCGATGTTACCACCCACAAATACTTCCCCGAAAGCCCTCCTGAATATTTCACCGACCAAGGTAGTCACTGTTGTTTTTCCATTGGTTCCCGTGATGGCAATGATAGGCTCATCAATAAAACCAAATGCAAGTTCCATTTCCCCGATCACCTTGATCCCCATCTCTTTTGCCTCTCTCAACAAGGGGAGTTCGTTGTCCACGCCCGGACTGATTATAATAAGAGGATGAGCAAGAAAGTCCTCTCTCCTGTGAGATCCAAAGCTGCCTGAAAACTGAACGCCTTCCAGAGCTTTAAGAGATGTGGAAAGCTCCGATTCGGGCTTTTCATCGACAATGGTAATCTTCTTTCCCATTTTTGCCAGAAAATGAGCTGTAGCAACGCCCGTCATGCCCAGACCAACGATGAGAATATCATCCGGCAAATTCATATCGTCACAATTCCACTTTCGTCTTGCGCGCTTCTTGTTTCTCTTTCCACGCTGAAGTTTTCAACCCGTAACTCGCAACCCGAAACGCGTAACATGGTTATCACATCTACCTCAACTTCAACGTAGTAAGGGCAAAGAGCCCCAGCATTATAGATATGATCCAGAATCGTACCACAATCTTCTCTTCGTTCCATCCCTTGAGCTCGAAGTGATGATGGATGGGGGCCATCTTAAAAACCCTTTTACCGCGCCACTTAAATGAAAGAACCTGTATAATCACCGAAAAGGTCTCCATAACAAAAATTCCGCCTGCAATAACCAAAAGCAACTCCTGCTTAATAATAACAGCAATGGTTGCAAGGGAAGCCCCCAGCGAGAGAGAACCTGTATCCCCCATGAAAAGTTCAGCCGGGTAAGCATTATACCAGAGAAAACCGATGCCGGCTCCAAGCATCGCTCCACAGAGAACCGTAAGTTCCCCTGCCCCCTTTACATAGAAAATTTGCAGATACTGGGCAAATTTAATGTTGCCCACAAGGTAAGCAAAGAGAAGAAATGTTGAACAAACGGTCAGCACAGGACCAATGGCAAGCCCGTCAAGTCCGTCAGTGAGGTTTACGCTGTTTGAGGTTCCGACAATGATGAAGATGCAAAGAAGAATATAGAAAATGCCTAGGTCTGGAGCCACATTCTTGAAAAAGGGAATGGTGAGTTGTGTGATGAAATCGCCGCGCAGATAGAGAAAGACTGCAATCATAATACCGAATAGGAGCTGGAGTAAGAGTTTAGACTTACCAGAGATCCCCTTGCCATTCTGTTTTCGACGAAGCTTGGTAAGATCATCCATGAAACCAATTGCGCCAAAGGAGAGAAGCGCAAAGGTCACAACCCAGATATAGCTGTTTTTGAGATCTGCCCAGAGAAGTGTCGGGATAATGGTTGAAATAAGGATAATAAAACCTCCCATCGTAGGCGTACCCTTCTTCACATCATGCCGTTCGGGAACGTCTTCTCTCTTGTCACTCTTGAGCTTCCAATCATTGAATTTCTTGATCAGATTAGGGGTTAGGAAAAAACTTATGACAAGGGCAGTCAAAATTGCCAAAGCTGTTCTAAAGGTAATATATCTGAAGACATTAAAGACTGAAAATGTAGTATGAAGTGGGTAAAGAAGGTAATAGAGCACTTAGATAAGAGCCTCCACAATTTCCTCCATTTTTGCAGCCCGTGAACCCTTTATCAGCACGGTGTCTCCTCTAGTTATGTGTTGTTTGGCATACTCGATAAGTGATGACTTATCGTCAAATAATTTTCCGCGTCCGTTATTCAGTCCTTTAGCAACACCCTTTACGTCTTCTCCGATCAGCATTACCATATCAATATTACTGCTTTTCAGAAACCTTCCTATCTCCTCATGATAGTAAGCAGTCATATCTCCGAGCTCTTTCATGTCCCCCAGAATAGCTATTCTTTGTCCCTGACAGGGGAGACTCGAAAGTGTGTTAAGCGCCCATTTCACAGAAGAGGGGTTAGCATTGTATGTATCGTCTACAATGGTGTAGCCTTTCTCTGTTGTGATGGGTTTGAATCTCATGGAATAGGGGCTAAACGTTTCAATGGCGTGTTTAATTTGCATGGGACTTATTCCTACAAGGTAGGCAATTGATGAGGCAGCCAGGATGTTATACAGATTGTGTCTGCCCAAAAGGTTTGTTCTCACATGAAATATATCTTTAAAAAACTTGAGAGTAAAATCATACCCTTCCCATCCAAGGTCTTCACGGATAAGGAGCTGAAAATCAGCATCGTCTCTCATTCCAAAGGTGTGAGGTACATGGCCCTCGTCCTGGTAACGGGGGAACAAGGATGGATCGTCGGCATTGATCAGAACATGTCCCCCTTGTTTTGTATGACGGAAGACGTCTACTTTTTCCTCGAAAACGCCATCAAGGTCGCTCAAACCCTCGAGGTGTGAGGGGTTGATGTTAGTAATAACTGATACGTCAGGCTCAATTACCTCCGTGAGTTGCCCGATCTCGCCCATACTGTTTGTCCCAAGCTCAAAGATGAACATTTCAGGGTTTCCCTGTACGGCAAGGATACTCTTTGATACCCCTATAAGGTTATTGAAGTTCTTTTCATTGAAATGGACCTGCCTGCTGCTTCCTATGATGGCCACAAGGATTTCCTTCGTTGTTGTCTTGCCGTTACTTCCCGTTATAGCAATAAAGGTTCCTTTCAATGATTTTCTCTTGTATCGGGCAATATCAAGAAGCGCCTTTAGGGTGTCATCTACCAGAATAATTGTTCCCTTTGTACCCTTTAGCGATTCCTCACGTCCTTTTTCGCATATGGCGCCGCCGTGGGACCTCTCGTACGCACCTGCAATGAATTTGTGTCCATCAAACGTAACACCGTTGATCGGGATAAAGAACTCTCCTTCTCTGATTGTCCTTGAGTCTGTTGATATGTCGCTGAACGTATCCCGCTCGATTCTGTGTGCTATTCCGTGAACCGCCTTCATTATTTCTTCAACGTGCCACATTACAAGGACTCCTCGATGACTTCCCGGTCGCTGAATTGGAAAACTTTGTTTCCGATTATTTGGTAGTCCTCATGCCCTTTTCCGGCAACGAGGAGTACATCGTTTTCTTTAGCTATTTGTACTGCCTCATAGATTGCATCACGCCTGTTCTCAATGACCTTGAAAGAATTACTTGAAAAACCTTTCTTGATGTCCTCAATAATCGCAAAAGGTTCCTCGCTCCTGGGATTATCTGACGTTATGATAGTAAGGTCTGCCATGTTGGACGCAATCTCTCCCATAACGGGCCTCTTTGTCTTGTCCCTGTCTCCCCCACATCCGAACACAAGGATTAACCTTCCTTCTTTCAAGCGATTAATCATTTCCAGCACTTTTTTCAATGCATCCGGTGTGTGGGCATAATCTACAAAGATTGACATTCCTCTGTTGTTCTTTATCCTCTCAAGCCTTCCGGGGACGCCTTGCAGACTTTCTATGCCTTTTTTCATAGTTGAAACGGTCATTCCAAGAGTTAAACCATACAAGGCAGAAGCAAGAATATTGGATGCATTAAAGAGACCAACAAGTGGAGTCTGAAGGGAAAAGTTTTTTCCTTTCAGAGAAATGGTAAGGGAAAGGCCCCTGATGTCTTCTTTACAATCAACAAGGTATGCATCGGCAGGGGTTTTGAGGCTGTAGAACAAACGCTGAACGGGCTCTCCCGGGATCATATCGCGAACAGCTTGGTCATCCATATTCAGTATGGCATAACGTTGTCTCTTGTTGCTCTCCTCCAGATAGCGTCTAAATAGAAGTGCCTTTGCGCTTTTGTAGCTATCTATGTCTCCGTGGTAATCGAGGTGGTCATGGGTTAAGTTCGTAAAGATACCAACATCGAATTCAATCCCCTCTACCCGCTTTTGGTCAAGGGCATGGGACGAGACCTCCATAGCCACAAACTTTACGCCACACTCAAGCATGTCTTTCAAAAGGCTGTGGGCTTCCGTTGCTCCTGGCGTAGTATTGTCAGCCTTAAGCTCCAGACCGCCGTATCTGTATGAAACAGTACCGATTACTCCTGCTTTCCTTCCATCAGCTTTGAGGAGAGATTCGATGAGGTACGTCGTTGTTGTCTTACCGTTTGTACCGGTGATACCGACAATATGCAGATGCATTGATGGCAGCCCGTAGAATTCTGATGCCATTTTCCCGAGAAGCGCTTGCACGTCATCCACCTCAATAAAGCATGGTGCCTCTGTTTCCAGTTCTCGCTCTGCAAGGATAGCCCTGGCTCCTCTTTTCAGAGCTTCCGCGATGAAGGGCTCACTCTTTTTTGTAACGAAAAATATTGACCCTTCTTTCACTGCCCGAGAGTCTTTAGTTAGTCCGGTGATGTCTATGTCCGTATTGCCTGCCACCCTTTTTACCGGTATATCTTTTATGAGTTCAGCGAGTTTCATCTAACGTGCTGTCCTCCCATAAATGATGCATTCGGTTTCTCCTCTTGTACGTTCAAACGCTTTGGGGCTCTGTTCAACAACATTGCCGTTTCCATAAACTTTTATCTTCGACGTGTATAGAGCCAGCTTTTCAACGGCAGCCCTCACGGAAAGATTTGTCACGTTTGGCATTGTCCATTCCGGTTCGTTCATTTTTTCTCGATCTGCTCTTTCTATCTCTTTCGCCTGGGAAAATTCAAAACCCTTTTTGGTTTTAACAATAGCCATTCCTTGAATCACAAAAGGAAACAAGCCCTGGAATTCATTTGTAAGATATTTTTTGTATAAGGAGAGTATTTTTTCCTTTTCAATAGAGTACCCAATGCCGGTTATGATTCGCTCGTTGTCAACGTCTTGATTAAGTGAGATTCCTTCTTTTTTGAGAAAATCAAGCGACTGTCTTTTACCGATAAGCCTTGAAATTGCCTTTAAGCCTTGCTCGTCTTTGTCCCTCAGTATATCTATTGGCTTCTTGCAGGTACCAGTATTGTAACCCTCTTTGTGGAGAAAAATCAAACCATCCTTTTCTAAGAGACCCTCTTTAATAGCATACGCTACAAGCGGGAGAGCGATGAAAAGATTTGGTTCGATACTCTTATCGTCAACTACTAGAATATGTTGGTCGGCCGGTGCCTTGGTGGTCTCTGTCTGACTGGCTGAGGCTTTGACCGGCTCGCTTTCAGCTGGTCGTTTTTTGAAAATTGATGCCGGCACTTCCGGCAAGGAAACGTCGGGGTTCTTCTTCGGCGTTGGCCCAACCACGCTGCTCGGCATGACGTTTTGCCCGCTCCAAACCCGCGCAATGTTCATTTTTTCAGGAAGTCTCAATAAAATAGACATATGCATTAGCCCTATAAAAAGACAGACAAAAAAGGCTCTTCGCTTGGCCTTTTTGTTCATCTCAATACCAGTACCTCTTCTTCTTTCGCTTTCTTGAGTCCAAGACGTTCATTAGCCTTAAGCTCTATGTAGCGAGCCCTGGTGATCACTGATAGCTCCATTTTTAGTTTATTGTTCACATCAGTAATCTCCCGTTCCTTTTTTAAGCTTTCTATTAATTCTTCCCTAAGACCATTATACTCTCCCCGCATATAGAGAGAAACTGCGATAAAAAGAGCGCTTAAAAGAATAATAGGCAAAAAATGCTTCGCGCTCCTTTGCTGCGTATTCTTCCTAACTGATACGTACACCTTTTCCATGATGCCCTCAACCCCCTGGGCTATATTTTTTCGGCTACTCTAAGTTTGGCGCTCCTTGCGCTCGGATTCGAAATTACCTCTGTCCTTCCCGGTCTTATCGGTTTCTTTGTAATAATGTTCAGAAAAGGTGACTCCCGAAATGTCTCCTTCACAATCCTGTCCTCGAGGGAATGAAAAGATATGACGCCAATCCTTCCTTTGGAATTTGTTATTTCAATTGCGTCAGCCAGGCCGGATCGAAGGCTATCGAGCTCTTTATTGACCTCAATTCTGATTGCCTGAAACGTTTTTGTGGCAGGATGAACTCTGCCAGTCCTTCTCTTTGCCTTCCCAACAATATCGCCCAACTCCTTTGCAGTGGTGATTGGGTTCTTCTTTCTTTCTTCCGTAATCACTCGTGCTATCCTGCCCGCCCTGTATTCTTCCCCAAATTCCAGAATTACCCTTTTCAGGGCTTCATAGTTGTATTTGTTTACGACATCATAAGCAGTCAGCGGTTCCCTCGTATCCATTCTCATGTCAAGGAAGGAATCGTCATGAAAGCTAAAACCCCGTGTTCCGGCAAGCTGAAACGTCGAAAGCCCGAGATCAAAGAGGATGCTATCGAAAGAGGAAATGCCCTCCTCTTGCAAGAGCGCTTTAAGATTTCTGAAATTTCCCCTGATCAATGTTACCCTACCGCTAAAATCTCTCAGTCTTGCCTCAGCTACTTTCAGATTGTCTTCATCTGCGTCCAAACCAATCAAGCTGAGACCTGGGTATCTTGACAAGATGAAAGACGAGTGACCACCCCCACCTACCGTTGCATCTATGAACAATTTGCGAGTATCGCTTGCTAGGTTATCTGCAACTTCTTCGAGAAGAACGGGTATGTGTGCAACGCCCATCAAAGGCCCAGCTCAGAAACGATGTCGGCTATCTGATCAGGGTCAGCAGTTGCTTTCTTTACCAGTTCATCCCAACGCTCCTGCGCCCATATTTCTATTTTCTTACCCATGCCAATGATCACAACGTTTTTTTTGATTGTGGCATCGGTCTTCAGCGCCTGAGGAATGAGAATTCTTCCAAGCCTGTCTATGGGACATTCAGAGACTCCAGAGTAAAAATACCTGAGAAATGTACGTGTCTCTTTTCTGATAGCCCCGGGGCTTGATGTCCTTTCTTGTATGGAAAGCCATTCCTGGTAGGGATATCCAACAATACAGCCGTCGAGGTTTGTGAGGATTAACCTCATGTCATAGTTCGTGGAGAGGGTCTCCCTGAACTTTGCTGGAATGCTCACTCTACTCTTGTCATCGATGGCATATTCATACCTACCAGCGAACATTATCCCACCTTATAACACCTTTTACCACTTTTCACATTTATACTCGCAGAGCCAAGCTTTGTCAAGCATTTTTTTATGCTTATGAAAAGAATCTTTAACCCCATTAATATTGACTTTTACAGGGTAATAGTTCTATATCTTAAGGTTATGAAAAAAGAGGCCTTGAGGCTCAGAAAGATAAGAAATATAGGGATTGCAGCACATATCGATGCCGGAAAGACAACTGTGACCGAACGCATCCTGTATTATGCCGGCAAGACACACAGGATCGGAGAAGTCCATGAAGGCACCACAATAATGGATTACCTTCCACAGGAACAGGAAAGAGGTATTACGATAACCTCTGCTGTGACAACGCTCTACTGGGAAAATCACGAAATTCAACTCATCGACACACCGGGCCATGTGGATTTTACCATTGAAGTTGAACGGTCGCTCAGAGTGCTTGATGGAATGGTTGCTGTTTTTTGCGGTGTTGGTGGCGTCGAGCCACAGTCTGAAACCGTCTGGCACCAGGCAGACAAATATAGAGTACCCCGAATCGCCTTTATCAATAAGCTCGATAGGGTAGGGTCTGATTTCCTTCATGTCGTTGACATGCTTGTGGAGAAATTTGGAGCAAATCCTATTCCTTTACAAATACCTCTTGGAAGAGAAGATGGATTCTTCGGCGTAATCGATCTCATCACCATGAAGGGATTCGTATGGAACGAGAATGATCTGGGGGCTACATTTAACCAAATTTCAATTCCGAAAGAGTATCAACAGCTCGCTCGCTCACAGAGAGAGAAAATGCTGGAGAAATGTTCTCTCCTCGATGACCAGCTTATGGAGCTTTACCTTGAAGGAAAAGAAATCGACGAGGCCATGATCCATGACACTTTACGGCGGGGAACGATAGATCTGAAATGTGTCCCCGTCCTGTGTGGTGCTGCTCTTCGCAATAAGGGAATCCAGCCCCTCCTGGATAGCATCGTGCGATACCTTCCCTCTCCGCTAGATGTCCCTCCTGTTCATGGAACCAATCCACAAACGGGGCAAATGGAACACAGAGAGGCACGGGACGATGAAGACCTTGCTGCTCTTGCCTTTAAGATAGTGCTGGATGAAGGAAGAAAGTTGACATATATCAGGATTTACTCGGGCGTCATAAAGGTAGGAGACGAGGTATATAATGTGAACCTCGGTAAGAAGGAAAAGATATCGAGAATCTTCCGGATGCATGCCAACCACAGAGACAGAATAGAAGAATCACGGACTGGGGCAATCGTAGGAATTGTAGGTCTTAAGGAGACCACCACAGGCCAAACCCTTACCAAGACAAAACCTCTTCTCCTTGAGCCAATCGATATATATCAGCCGGTTATTTCCATAGCAGTTGAGCCTAAAAAGAATGTTGATCAGGACAAGCTTCTTCTTGCGCTTCAGAGGATCGCGGATGAAGATCCGACCTTTGTTCTAAAAACAGACGATGATGCATACCAGACAGTAGTGTCGGGCATGGGTGAGCTTCACCTTGATGTCATAGTGAGAAGGATCAAAGAGGAGTTTGGTATTGATCTCCTTGTAGGGAAACCACAGGTAGTTTACAAGGAGGCCATAGAAGGCGAAACATCCATTGAACATACCTTTGAAAAGACTATCAATAATGTGACCTGTAAAGGTTGGGTTTCTCTCACGGTAAAACCGAATACCCGTGGAGGCGGCATTCACATAGCAAACAGCATATCAGAAGAAAATCCCGTCTATCCTTATCTCATGGCCATTGAGGAAGGTATTCTCGAGGCCTCCAACATTGGAATCTTAAAAGGCTTTCCTGTTACCGATGTGGATATTATGATCCATGATGCAACCTTCAATAATCCAGAATTTGCGCGACTTACCCTGAAAATGGCTTCCTATGAGGCTTTTCGCGATGCATGTCAATTAGCAAGACCAATACTTCTCGTTCCAATTATGTCCCTGACAGTAACCGTACCCAATGAATTTTTAGGCGATATAATCGGAGATCTTAATGCACGGAAGAGCCAGGTTACAAATTTGACCACTAACGACAAAATAACCATTATACAGGCCAATGCACCCCTCACAAAAATGTTCGGGTACTCAACGGATGTGCGTTCCCTTTCTCAGGGGAGAGCATCCTTTACGATGTATTTTTCCCACTACGACAAAATAGAGAATGGATAGATCGAAAGAAATCCTGGCATACTTACGGAGTGCACATGATTATATATCCGGGGACCATATGTCAAGCAATATGGGCATCTCACGGACCGCAATCTGGAAATACATCAACCATCTTGAACAATTAGGTTACAAGATCAGCAAACTCAAGGGTAAGGGCTACCGACTACTCACGTCACCGGATAAACTGTATGCCTGGGAGATTGAGCGATATTGCAAAACGAACATGATCGGCAAGAAGATCATCTATAAAGATGGGGTAGATTCAACGAATGCCTTTGCCTTTAGGCTCGCCTTTGGCGGAGAAGCAGAAGGTACGTGCATTATTGCCGAAAGCCAGAATGCCGGGAAAGGCCGCCTTGGACGGAAGTGGTTTTCGCCTATCGGCAAGAATCTCTATATCTCGATAGTGCTCAGGCCGCACATTCCCCCATCAAACGTATACCCAATAACATTCCTTTCATCGCTTGCAGTGTATGACACTATAAAGGCATTAATTACTGACTTTGAACCAGTTCTCAAATGGCCCAACGACGTCCTGGTTGACGGTAGAAAGATTTGTGGAACATTGCTCGAACTTTCTACGGAAGCAGATATGATTCGTTTTGTTATTGTCGGTATCGGGTTAAACATTAATATGGGAGAGAACGATATTGACAAAGAGATCAAACATAAGGCCACTTCTCTTTTTATGCTTACAAAAAAATCATTTGAAAGGTCAATGGTGTGTGGTATTCTGCTGACAAACATCGAGCGATATTACTCAATATTTATGGAGAAAGGCCCTGACGAAATCTGCTCAATCTGGGAAGAAAGAGCAAAAATAAAAGGTAAGCATCTTGAAATAATCCAGATGGGTGAAACATACAAAGGAATATCAGAAGGCATTGATAGAGATGGTGGTATTATCCTTGCTATCGATGGTAAAACAAAAAAGATCATCGCTGGAGACGTAAGCTTCTGATGATATGCGCCTCTACTTGCCACGATATACAACATACGATATACTATATACGAATTTACAAGGATTCCTGCTATGTTATTAGTTATTGATATTGGAAACACGAACATAGTATTCGGAGTATATGATGACGGTAAGCTCCTTAATCATTGGAGGCTAAGCACTGTTATTCAAAAGACTGTCGATGAATATGCTATTCTTTTAAACAGTCTTCTCTACATCGAAAAAATCAAGTTGAGCGAGATTGATGCGGCGATCGTTTCTTGCGTTGTCCCTCCCCTTCTTATCCCGTTCGATATTCTCTGCAGAAAATATGTGGGCATACGGCCCATACTTGTTGAGCCAGGCATCAAGACCGGTATGCCTATTCTTTATGAGAACCCTCAGGAGGTTGGTGCCGACAGGATTGTCAATGCTGTATCGGCATATGAAAAACATAAAAAAGCCCTTATCGTTGTTGACTTCGGGACCGCGACAACCTTCGATTACATAACTCCCAGGGGAGAGTATGCGGGCGGGGCTATCGCGCCTGGCATCATGATCTCTCTCGAAGCTCTTTTCGAACGGGCATCAAAGTTGCCCAGGGTTGAGCTTGTGAAACCGAAGACTATTACCGGGAGAAGCACTATCCATGCTATGCAGGCCGGCATAGTATATGGGTATGTAGGCCTCGTTGACGGAATTGTCAGGCGGATGAAGGAGGAAGTCAAAACAGATCCCTATGTTGTCGCCACCGGTGGCCTCTCCGGTCTTATGTACCGGGAATCATCCTCTATCGATGAAGTTGATGAATTCATTACTCTGAGTGGTCTCAAAATACTCTATGAGAAAAACAAGGACTACCATAAGTTTAAATAGATCATGAGCAGACAAATGCTTGTTGCTTCTCAGGTTATTTGATACTGTCCCTGCTCTCCTTTCCTTTATTTATGACTGTCAGTGTGTTAAAATCTCTGTAGGTTCCAATGGTAGCTTCAGAGAAATGATATCTCAATAGTCTGCTTAAGAGTCCTCGCAAAGCATGGTTATGAGGAAAGCGCAAAAAGAAACTATGATTATGAAAAAACCGGGAAAAATCATTTCGAAGCCCCGGGGCAGACTTTTTTATGATGATCTGTGTGAGGCAGAATTATCCGAGACAGAAGTTTTTAAGACTCTTGCAAATAACTTGCAGGTAGGCATCTGCATCCTTCAAAACAAACAATTCCAGTTTGTTAATCTCCACATGCAGGAATACACAGGTTATTCGGAAGCGGAAATGCTTGTTATGGACCCCTTGAGCATAGTCCATCCCTCAGACAAAAGAATGGTAGTTAAGAATGCCATCAATATGCTTAAGGGAATGCAGGTATCACCGTACCAGTACAGGCTTATAACGAAGCAGGGGGATACCAGGTGGATCATGGAAACCGTTATGCCTATTATGTTTAAGGGAAAACGGGCTATCCTCGGTAACTCCATGGATATAACAGAACAGAAAGAGACAAAAGAGAGCCTGCAGGAATTTGACGCCCTCAAAGCATCAATCCTGGACGCGATTCCGCAGGCAGTCGTAGGTCTTCATAATCGACAGATTAACTTCGCAAACACTGCAGTGAAAGAAGTTTTCGGGTGGCAACCGGAAGAACTAATCGGTAAGAGCGTCACAGTCTTCTACAGGGACGAAAAAGAAGCCGAGGAAATTGCCCGACATTTTTATACCACCCTCGAACATCAAAGAACATTCGCCTCTGAATTTAGGTGCAGGCGAAAAGATGGGCGCGATATTCTCTGCCGAATGCGGTCTTCTCGTGTTGGGGAAACACTTCGGGAGCGTCGGATAGTTGCTACCTACGAGGATATAACCGAACAGAGGCGCGCTGAACAGGAACTTGCCAATTCGCGGGAACAACTTCGTAATCTTTCGGCCCATCTTCAATCAGTACGGGAGCTTGAAAGTACCCGGATCGCCCGGGAAATTCATGATGAACTCGGTCAGTCTCTTACTGCTCTCCAGCTCGACCTCGCCTGGTTGGGCAACCATCTTCCGTCAGGGGACCAGTCTCTGGCAGGAAAAATACAGCGCATGAGGAATCTCCTCGATACAAGCATTGACAGCGTACATAGGATCTCCACAGAGCTTCGGCCCACCCTGCTCGATGACCTCGGCTTAACAGCAGCTATGGAATGGCAGATCCAACAGTTTCAATCAAGAACGTGCGTGAAATGTGAGGCCCAGTTGAACTGTCCAGACAACTCTGTCGAAAAGGACCTCGCCACAGCTCTTTTTCGTATTTTTCAGGAAACCCTGACCAACATAGCACGGCACGCCAATGCGACATTAATGAAGGTGCGTCTCGACCGGAAGGACGATGAGCTTCGTCTCTATGTTTTTGACAATGGAAAAGGGATCACGCAAGAGCAGATTGACGATCCCACATCCTTCGGAATAATGGGTATCCGGGAAAGAGTTAATTTATGGGGCGGCAGCGTCAGCATAAAGGGGAAACCTCAGAAAGGAACAACAATCAAAGTACGGGTACCCATGAGTAAGGGAGAAAAATGAGATGATAAGAATTCTTGTTGCCGATGACCATACTGTGGTTCGGGAAGGCATCAAACAAATCCTGGCAGGCCAGGATGACATGATTGTAGAAGACGAGGCCGCAAGCGGACAAGAAGTGCTTCAGAAGGTTACCCAAAAAAACTATGACCTCATTCTCCTTGACATCTCCATGCCTGGCAGGAGTGGGTTAGAAATCCTGGATGATCTTAAAACTCTACACCCGAAGATTCCTGTACTCATTCTAAGCATGCATCCAGAAGAGCAGTATGCCGTACGCACACTTCGTGCAGGTGCAGCTGGATATCTAACCAAAGCCAGCGCCCCTCAAGAGCTTATCTCTGCGATCCAAAAAGTCTCGCGAGGTGGCAAATATGTTACTGTTTCCCTTGCTGAAAAGCTGGCCTTTGAACTCGATGCCGGAGCAGAAAAGCCGCGTCATGAGAAACTGTCCAACCGTGAATATCAGGTCATGTTAATGCTGGCCTCCGGCCGTTCGGTTAGAGAAGTGGCTGAAGAGCTATGTCTGAGCGCAAAAACCATAAGCACATACCGAACCCGCATTCTTGAAAAGATGGATATGAAGAAAAATGCTGAACTCACACTTTACTCAGTGAAGAATAACCTTATACTTTGACGTGTTTTAACACGTCCGTCTTTTCAATCCAAATGTCAGCAATATTCCGTCAAGGAACCCCCTCTTTTCTCTGACATAAAAAACAGCAACACTCCGATACCCACCTATCTTTCCACGGGGTATGATAATAATCAGAGCTATAGTGACATGAACACCCAATCAATTAAAACAGCAGATAATTCTCAGACGCCCTTCTCCGCCGAGAATAAGCAAATAACGCAAGCAGACAGCCGAGATATATTGTGTCAAGCTCGGGCCGAAAACCGTACATACTTGATGGAACATGAGAGCAAACAGATTCTTGAAAATTCTGGCATAAAGACAACTGGCAGCATGGTCGCTTCGTCAGAAGATGAGGCGATTGAAATGAGCACAAACCTTGGCTATCCTGTTGTCTTGAAAATTGTCTCGCCCGATGTAGTCCATAAAACAGACTCAGGCGGCGTGAAACTGAATCTAACAAACGAGGCCGACGTCAGGAAGGCTTATCAAGATATTTTATCCCGTTTCAAAACCGAACGGATCATAGGCATCTCAGTACAGAAGATGGCTTTTCCAGGGTTAGAGGCCATAATAGGTGTTACCCGTGACGCAAGCTTCGGACCGGTCCTGATGTTCGGCCTTGGAGGCATATTTGCAGAAGTGCTGAAAGACGTAACTTTCAGGGTCCTGCCTATTAGCGAAGACTCACTGGACGAAATGATTGAAGAGATAAAAGGCTATTCCCTTCTCAAGGGATACCGGGGGCAGTCCATTGACATATCGGCATTAAAAGGATTGCTGATCAAAGTATCCAACCTGGCAATCATGTATCCAGAAATCGCTGAACTGGAGCTGAACCCTGTCATACTATACCCTTCAGGATACCTGGCGGTAGATGCCCGGATGTTTGTCGATTTTGCCCCGTCGAAGTCAGCGTTGGAGGTTCCAAAAAAAAAGGAGACTCTTTTTCAACTTTTCTACCCACAAAGTATTGCCGTTTTGGGTGCCACTGATTCAAAGGGTAAGCTCGGCTACAACGTCATGTGGAACCTGATTTCCCATCAATTTCCCGGAAAACTTTATCCCGTTAACTCACATAAAGAAACAGTGCTGGGACTCAAGGCCTACAAATCGATTCTTGACGTAGAAGATCCGGTCGATGCGGCAATCATTATCGTTCCAGCCGGGGCAGCCCCTAAAGCTATCGAAGACTGCTGCGAGAAGGGGGTTAAATTCCTTGTCGTGGAATCAGCAGGATTTGCGGAAACAGGTGAAGCAGGCCGAAAAATCCAGTCAGACATCAAAGAGCTCATTATTAGGAAAGGATGCAGACTTCTGGGTCCGAATTGCTCAGGGATCATCAACACCCATCATAACATGGTTCAATCAATTGGCGTCATTGATCAATTGCGCAAAGGCAATATTGGTCTTATAGCTCAGGCCGGGGTATACGCTGCGGGGATACTCACCGGTCTTCGCAATGTTCTGGATTTCGGCATTATTGCCACCATAGGCAACAAGATGGATGTGAGCGAAGCCGACATCCTCGAGTTCATGGGACAAGATCAGAACATAGAAGTGATTGCCCTATACATGGAAGATGTGACCAGCGGTCAACGCTTTGTGGATGTTGCAGGACAAGTCTCCCAGAAGAAACCGGTGATTGTGCTCAAGGCAGGGCGGACGGAAGCGGGGAAAAAAGCTGTCTCCTCACACACCGCTTCTATGGCCGGAAGCGACGAGATTAATAGCGCTGCCTTCCGGCAGAGCGGTGTGATACGAGCCCGGGACAACGAGCATCTCTTTTCATTGCTCCGCGCGTTTTCAAAACAGCCTCTACCAAAAGGCCCGGGGGTCCTGGTCGTAACCTACACTGGTTCGCTGGGTGTCGCCGCAACTGATATGCTTTATACAAGTAACTTAAGGTTATCCGAACTCGAATCATATTTAAAAAAACGTATTGCTTCGTGTCTGGACGATTACCTCAATATACAAAACCCTGTTGACTGCTCTTTCAGCATGAACCCGGAACAGGTGAAAAAGATTATTGAAATCGGTGTGCAAAGCAAGGACGTCCATAGCCTGATCGTCATCGTTCAGGGTGAAATGCTGGATTCCTATGTGGATACCCTTACCGGCATCAACTACATGGGTAAACCTGTGCTCTGTTGTGTAGCCTGTAAGGAATTTATGATGGAGCATGTTATCCGTATGGAACAAAAGGGCATTCCTGTTTATTCCACCCCGGAAATGGCGGCTGAAGTCCTCGGGGAAATGCATCGCTATAGCCTCCAGCACCATAAGATCAGGATAAAATCCCTGGATCGTTTTCTGGAAGATAACTCCTTCACGATAGCCAACCGCAAAGTTCGTCTCAGACTCTTGACGCAGCGAGATATGGATCTTTGGATGGAATTCGTTAACAGTTGTTCACCAAGATCTCTGTGGCTCCGTTTCCTTTCCCCCTTCAGTGCGACCCCGGAAATCGCGCAGCGATTCTGCAATATAAATCCGGACGAAGAGGTGGCAGTTGCGGCTGAAATAACGGAGGAAGGTAGAAAAAAACTTATAGCCATCGCAAGGCTTATAACATGCCAACCTCGCGACGAGGTAGAGTACGCTGTGATCGTTACCGATTCATGGCAACAACAAAAGCTGGGGCGCATGCTGTCAAAGGCATGTCTAAACTTGGCTAAACATCTGGACGTCCGTGTGGTCAATGCAGAAACGATACAGGAAAATTTCCCTATTGTCAGGGTCCTGAACCATTTTCACTTCAAAATAGAGAGCAAGGAGAGAAACATGATCCTAATGTCACTAGAGCTGAAATAGTTCTTGGGGAGCATGACACTTACTTCCTACGATCGCTTTTGCATCGCGATCGATTTCTGCCATTGAGGGAGATTCCTGTCTGTTGGGAGCAGGGGTCTCCCTCTTTTCGCTTTTCGCTGTATTCGCGTGCCCCTGATGTTTTTATCTTTCTCTCTTTATTGCCTTAATTAAGTCCTTGCACCTGAGGCCGGCAAAAAAGAAGCCTTCTAAAGATTGGATGTGTTAATAAATGAACGAGGAACAACAGAAAAAGCAAGGGCCCGGCTCATGAGACTTCAACCGGGCCCTGATATTAGATTCTTATTTTTGAATTCAACCGATTTTCTTTCTTTCAGCTACGAGATCGTCAACAACGCCCGGTTCAGCCAGCGTTGAGGTATCACCAAAATCAGTAAATGTATGAGCGGCAACCTGACGGAGAACACGGCGCATGATTTTCCCGGACCGCGTCTTGGGAAGTCCATCTGCCCACTGGATCTGGTCAGGCGTTGCAATAGGGCCAATCTCCTTGCGAACCAAAGCGACCAGTTCTGCCTTCAGCGCATCAGCTTTTTCAACACCAGTTTTTAGCGTCACAAACGCATAAATCCCCTGGCCTTTTATATCATGAGGAAAACCCACAACCGCTGATTCAGCGACGGACGGATGAAGCGTCAACGCGCTTTCGATTTCGGCAGTTCCCAATCTATGACCGGAAACATTTATGACGTCGTCAATACGGCCGGTGATCTTATAGTCGCCGTTATCGTCTCTCTCTGCACCGTCACCCGAGAAGTAGTACCCCGGGAATTGAGCAAAATAGTTTTCCTTGAACAGTTCAGGGTTGCCGAATACCCCTCGCATCATGCCTGGCCATGCGGCTTTCATGCAGAGAGCTCCACGGCCGGGACCCTGAATTTCCTTGCCGTCTTCATCCATAATCGCCGGTTTCACACCAAAGAAAGGCACCATGCATTTGGCAGGCTTAATGTCTATAGCGCCGGGGAGAGGCAAAATCATGTGTCCACCGGTTTCGGTCTGCCACCAGGTATCGGCAATCGTGCACCTGCCGCCACCGACTTTGTTGTAGAACCACCACCAGGCTTCTGGGTTCAACGGTTCGCCGACAGACCCCAGAACGCGCAGAGATGAAAGATCATGTTTTTCAACCCACTCATCGCCTTCCTTCGCTACAGCTCGGATAGCGGTAGGAGCGGTATAGAAATTGTTTACATTATATTTTTCCACGATTGCCCAGAAACGATCAAAACCGGGATAACTTGGAACTCCCTCGAACAAAATACTCGTGTGCCCATTGGTGAGAGGCCCATAGCAAACATAGCTGTGGCCGGTTACCCACCCTATGTCAGCCGTGCACCAGTAGACGTCTTCATCTCGAACATCGAAAGCGAGCTGCTGTGTCATGGAGGCGTACAGGAGATAACCTGCGGTTGTATGAAGAACACCCTTTGGCTTTCCTGTGGAGCCCGATGTGTAAAGGATGAACATTGGATCCTCGGCATCCATTTCCTCGGGTTTACAGTAACGCGCCGCTTTTGCCATAAGCTCCTCATACCAGATATCACGGCCTTCCTTCATGGCAACCTGAGTACCCGTGCGATTGACCACAACCATTGTCTTTATCGTTGGACACTGGGCAACCGCATTGTCTGCGTTCACCTTTTGAGGAACTGCCTTCGCTCCTCGGTATGTACCATCACAGGTGATAAGAAGAGTGGACTTGCAATCATTTATCCTGTCCCGAAGCGCTTCCGCAGAAAAACCACCGAACACGATGGCATGGATAGCCCCTATTCTGGTGCAAGCAAGCATAGTGATAACCAGTTGCGGAATCATGGGAAGATAAATGGTGACCACATCACCCTTCTTTATGCCCAGGTCCTTGAGAACATTTGCAAACCTGTTCACTTCCCGGTACAGGTCAAAGTAGGTAAAAACCCTCCAATCATTGGGATCATTGCCTTCGAAAATGATGGCTGCCTTGTTTTTCTTTGTTTCCAAATGTCTGTCGAGGCAGTTATAGCTTACGTTCAATTTACCACCTTCAAACCATTTCACGTGGAGGTCTCCGTCAAAGGACCAGTCGGATACCTTTTTCTTGTTGAATGGTTTAAACCAGGTCAGTCTCTTTTCTGCCTCTTTCGCCCAGAATGCATCAGGGGCTTCGATCGATTCTTTGTACAGCCTTTCATACTCAGCCCTGCTCTTGATGTACGACTTTTCCCTTACTCTCTCAGGCACAGGAAATACCTTGTCATAAAAATCCTTTTCGTCCAAATCTGCCATTGTTCTCCTCCTTGCTTATTTATGCAACTTTTTCTGAAAAGAAGCATGTATTCCGGCAGCCTTAATAACCATATTTAGTCTTCTTTTCATGAAATAAGAATAGAATAAATAGACAAGCTTAGGTATCGGCAGAGGGATGAATTATCTGTAAGTCATCTCCCTACAAACCATCGGCACCTTACTTATAGGATAAGATAAATAGAATTCCAAATCTTAAACTCCAAATCCTGAAAAACGTGAGACGATCGAGAATAAGTAAGCCTGCAGCAGGCAAAAGAGAATTTTCAGGTCACAATCATTAATCAACAAAAAGCCAGTATAGTGGTCGATTCCAAAAAAATTTCCTTATTCTTTTCTTGATTTAGCCATTGAAAATGTTTGGAATTATATATACAAGCTAACGCGAGGCCATTCATTATATTACATGTAGGTGCATAGTGTATTTCTACGATCTTATTCCATGGATGGGAAAGACATTCTCTTGGATGTAACAAATCACCCGTTGAGCATAGGCCAAGCACCTTTCTTTTTCCAGGCCTTTAACGACATACGGAAGATCATCGAGCTGGCCGGCCCCAGTTTCGGGACCATACATCATCCCACCCACTATTCCTGCGTGCAGGTCATGCGGTTCGAGTCCGCAGAAAGTTGCCCAGGCCAGCGCCCAGAGAGCGGCCGTCCTTTGCAGGTTGTAACCGCCTGAACCAAGGGCAAGTACTCTCGATGACAATTTATTTAAGATTGTTAGCGCCTTTATATATCCATTGCTGGTCAGGTTTAGATGGGCAAGGGGATCGTCCCGGTGAATATCGCACCCTATGTTAGCTACCATAATATCGGGTTTGAAACTCTCCATGAGGGGGGGGACAAGGGACTCCACGGCAAGAAGATATACTTCGTCATCAGTTCCCGCCAGAAGGGGTATATTGACATTGTATCCTATACCGTCTTTGGCCCCTGTCTCAGTCTCAAATCCGGTGCCAGGATAAAGAGTTTCTCCAGACTCATGGATGGATATGTTTAAAACTCTGTCTGTTTCATAGAATGCATCCTGGACACCATTGCCATGATGTGCGTCCACATCAATATATGCTACCTTTTGACCCTTTTGTATAAGGTCGGCAATAGCGACGGCCGTGTCATTGATATAACAGAAGCCTTCCGCATAGTCCCTTCCTGCATGGTGCAATCCACCGAAGGGGTTGAATACAAACCGCGCAGTGCCATTGTAAAGCATCATGGCACCCTCGTATGTTCCGCTGGACGCTTCCAGAGCATACTGATACATCGATTTGAAGACAGGGTTATCATCCGTCCCTAGGCCGGCATGAAGCATTTCAATCGAAAACTCCCCTTTGTCTCCTTTTTTCAGGAGCTCTATATACTCTCTCGTGTGAAAAAGGTATAGCAACTCCTCATCCATCAGTGGGGGCTCTATAATCCTTTGATTTTCTTCCGAGATAAGACCATATCTGTGGAGTAATTCAAACATCATTCTTGCCCGGACGGGTTTGAACGGATGGGACGGTGTATACTCATGCTTGGCAAGATCGTTTGAATATATTAAGGCATTAATCACCATACCAAAACTCTTTGACGAGTTATATCTTTCTCGATAATCCCAGGGGTTTACTGAATTGTTCTGGAACTGAAGTTACCCTGTTTGCAGCGTAATCAAAGGCAAGAAAACCAGCTTCAGCAATAGCAATAAGAGACAAGCCCCGCGTAATTTTGTGAAAAAAGCGGAAGCCACTCTTAGTTAGCTCCCCGATGTGCGTGTAAACTTCAAGGTTGTCGAACATAAAACCCTGAGCTTTCAGGTTCACTGTGAAGTCAGTCATAATAATTCCGACTTTGTCCTTACCAAGATTGCCCTCACTTAAGCCAATAGACTTAAATATATATGCACGGGCAGCACCAACAATTGATACTAAAGAATCAACACCCAGATGTCCGCCGTAGTTTATATCTCTTGGCTGAAGCATTATGGGATAGCAAAACTCATACTCAGGCTGTTCGGTCAGTTTTGCTCGTGGCATTTTTCATTATACACTAAAACTTTCTGCTATGGGACAAAAAATCCATCCGCCTGAGTCATGAACTCAGCTTTACTTTGTCATGCACCATTGTTAGAATAGGTCTGACACCATGATGACTCGTTTGGCTTTTTGCACACTTCTTGTATTCGCATGCCTTTCCTGCAGCAAGGCAAAAGAGGCAACATTCTATGATGACCCTGGAAAACCTGCATACGGAGACACAATCGTTACAGCATCGATCGGGGAGGCATCAAATCTTATCCCTATACTTGCAGGGGATTCTGCATCACATGACGTGGCAAACCTCGTCTATAGTGGTCTCGTAAAGTACGACAAAAACCTGAACATCGTGGGAGTTCTTGCCAAGTCCTGGGAAATATCAAGAGACAACCTTTCCATAATCTTTCATCTGAGAAAAGGTGTGAGGTGGCAGGACGGTACACCTTTTACCGCTCATGATGTTTTATATACTTACAAGGTTATCATAGATCCAAAAACGCCAACTCCTTATTCGGGGGATTTCAAACCGGTCAAAGAAGCAAAGGTGGTCGATGATTATACGTTCAGGGTAACCTATGAAAAACCATTTGCTCCTGCTTTACAGAGCTGGGCCATTGGAATTCTTCCACGCCATCTCCTCGAAGGAAAGGATGTTACGACATCATCGCTGGTCAGAAAACCGATAGGAACTGGCCCATACCTATTTAAAGAGTGGATTCCTTCTGATCGCATTGTCCTCACAGCAAACGACGATTACTTTGAAGGAAAACCATACATAGAACGAAGGATTACCAGGGTCATTCCCGACCTCGCCACTATGTTTCTTGAACTGAAGAGATACTCCTTGGATATGATGGGACTAACCCCTATACAAGCGCTGAAGCAAACAGATTATCCTGGCTTTAAAAGAGAATTTAATAAATATAAATATCTCGGCTTTTCTTACGTTTATCTCGGCTACAATCTGAAGCACGAGCTCTTCAAGGACAAGAGGGTAAGACAGGCAATCACTCACGCGATTAATAAGCAAGAAATCATCGACGGCATTCTCCTCGGACAGGGCGTTGAGGCGACCGGTCCCTACAAACCTGATATGTGGGCCTATAACGAGAATGTGAAGCATTACGAGCACAGCGAAGAAAAGGCACTCTCCCTTCTGAGAGATGCAGGATTTGAGAAACAGCAGGATGGAATTCTCGTTAAGAACGGGAAGCCCTTTGAATTTACGGTCCTTGTCAATCAGGGGAATGATATACGGATACGAACAGCTGAACTTATCCAGAAAAGGCTTCGCGACGTGGGGATCAGTGTGAAAATCAGGACAATAGAATGGGCAACCTTTGTTAACGAGTTCATCGACAAAAGAAACTTTGAAGCCGTGATCCTGGGCTGGAGCTTTGGCCCGGAGCCGGATCTTTTCGACATCTGGCATTCATCAAAACAGGGGCCGAAAGAATTCAATTTTATCTCTTTTGAAAATAAGGAAGTCGACGAACTGATTATTAAGGCCCGTCATACTATGGATCAGGAGGAAAGAAAAAAATATTACTTCCGCATCCAGGAAATCCTTGCTGACGAGCAGCCGTACACATTTCTCTTTATCCCTTATTCCCTTGTTGCAGTCCATAAGCGGATCAAAGGCATAGAACCTGGCCCTGCCGGCATTGGATACAACAATCTTCAGTGGTATGTACCCAAAGAACAGATGAGGTATATCTCCCGTGCTGCAATATCTCCTTAAACGGCTGATCTTTATGGTTCCCATGCTCTTCGGCATTACCCTCATATCGTTTGCCGTAATACACCTTGCTCCTGGCGAACCGGATATAGTAGGTGCGGAAATGAACCCCAAGGTAACAAAAGAGGTTCGGGAACGGATTCGAAGCATCTACGGTCTGGACAAACCCATCCACATTCAATACTGGATGTGGTTCAAGCGCATTGTAAAATTTGATTTTGGTATCTCTTTCGCCCCGGATAGGCGGCCCGTTATTGACAAAATCAAGCAACGACTCCCTGTGACAATATCAATCAATCTGCTCTCTATGGCCTTCATCTTTCTCATAGGCATCCCTATTGGGGTGTATTGCGCTCAGCACAAAGACAGCATTGGCGATAAATTGCTTACTTCTTTCGTGTTTGCCGGCTATGCAATGCCCACCTTCTGGCTTGCACTCCTCCTTATGATGTTTTTCGGTGTTTACCTTGAACTTCTTCCCATATCGGGCCTAAAATCATTCAATTACAGCGAGATGACACCTCATGAGAAGGTTGGAGACCTCATAAGCCATCTTTTTCTTCCGGTGGGGATTTCGGCGATTGGAGGCCTTGCCGGAATATCCCGTTACATGAAAAGCAGCCTCCTTGAGGTGTTGAGGCAGGAATATATTACCACCGCCCGTGCAAAAGGTTTGCCAGAGAGAATCGTCATCCGAAAACATGCCTTGCGCAATGCCCTTTTGCCGATCATTACAATCCTTGGGCTCTCTGTTCCCGGACTCATCGGTGGAAGTGTTATTTTTGAATCCATCTTCTCCATTCCAGGGATGGGACAACTTTTTTACTTGAGCGTCATGGCTCGGGATTATACAACAATAATGGGAATTCTCGTCATCGGGGCGTTCCTCACTCTCGTTGGAAACCTGCTTGCCGACATCATGTATGCAATAGCAGACCCGCGTATTCGAATCGGATAACAATCAGGCAATGGGCGCAAGGCAATAGGTCATGGGTGAAAAATACCTCAAGAAAAGATTTGAAATGTATCTGAAGTTCCTATAGCCTATAACCCATTGCCTATAGCCTGAGATTCTATTTATGATACGCAAACAAAAGACCAGATCAATCTTTGGGATAATAAAAAAACTCTTTAAAAAATATCAGAGAGATCATGGGAACATCATTGTCTCTTCTATATCCTTTTATGTCCTTCTTACCTTTATCCCATTTACCCTTCTCTCTATTTTCATTCTCGGTCACGTAATTGATCTCAGCAACCCCGGCCTCCACCTTGAGAAATTTCTAAAAACTATCGTACCAGATCCTTACAACGTTATGATTGCAAAGAGGGTTCTCAAGGAGTTGAATTTCATTTCTCTGTCCAAGAGGCTTTCAGGGCCGCTTGGCCTCCTTTTTCTCTTCTTTTTCACCACTCGGCTTTTTGCCATTATACGCCCCTCCTTTCAGATCATCTTCGGCAAGGCAACAAAAAGCTTTATCAGGGGGAAGGGGGAAGAACTTCTTCTCACTTTTCTCTTTTCCCTTGTCCAAGCTTTGCTGTTTTTCAGTTTTATTTTTAGCATTATGATCCAAACAAAACTGGTTGGGGTCCTGCCTGCATTCCTTTCCAGGGGACCATTCATTGTGCTTTTTTCTCTCTTCGATATGGCCGCAACATTTGTCATGTTTTTTCTTCTCTACTATTTTCTTGCCCCGGTTCGAAACCAAAAACTCATCCTTACATCGACCATCCTTGCCACCGTGTTCTGGTATGGAGGTCGATACTTTTTTAAGTACTTCATCCTTCACATAGGAAAAGTGACCGCCTTTTTCGGGACGTACGGCATCTTTATTGCCTTTCTCTTCTGGATCTACTTTTCGGTTTTTGTCTTTATTGTCTGTGCTGAATTGCTCTCAGTATTAATAGGGAGTTCGGTTAATCGTGGGCCTCAGCCCAGCTATGTCCCTTTCCGAGGCTCACCTTCAAAGGTACAGAAAGTTTGACAACCTGTTCCATCTCGGTCTTGATGAGCTTTTCCATAACATCAGTCTCATCATGGGGGACTTCAAAAACAAGCTCGTCATGAATCTGCATGATAAGTCTTGATAAAAGACCTTGCTCTCTGATTTTACGATGTATGTTCACCATCGCCATTTTGATAATGTCTGCGGCCGTTCCCTGAATGGGTGTGTTCATTGCGGTTCTTTCCCCTAACTGACGGATGTTATTGTCGTGGTTGTTAATCTCGGGGATATACCGGATCCTTCCGAAAAGAGTTTGCACGAAACCCTTTTCACGAGCCTCCTGTTGCACGCCGTCCATGTATGCCCTTACGCCCTGATGTTTGGTAAAGTAGTCATCGATATAATTCTGCGCATCCCTCTGGGAGACACCGAGTTCTTTCGCAAGTCCGAAACTGCTCATGCCATAGATGATGCCAAAGTTGATCACCTTTGCTGTGCGCCTCATCTCGTGCGTCACGCCTCCATCAGCTACGCCAAAGACCTCCTGGGCCACCCTCGTATGGATGTCTTCATCCTTAAGAAAGGTATCTATAAGGAGTTGATCTCCTGAAATGTGAGCAAGCACCCTGAGTTCAATTTGCGAGTAATCGGATGAGATGAGGATATGCCCTTCTTCAGGCACGAAGGCCTCCCGGATTTTCATCCCTTCTTCTCCCCTGATGGGGATATTCTGCAAATTTGGATCACTGCTGCTCAATCTGCCTGTGGCAACCACCATCTGGTTAAAGGATGCGTGAATCCTTCCTGTAAGAGGATTTATAAGGGTCGGGAGGACATCGATGTACGTACCTTTCAGTTTTGTGAGCGTTCTGTATTCGAGTATTTCTTTGGGCAAAGGGTGTTCAACGGAGAGGATCTGGAGGACTTCAGTGTCAGTTGAATAGCCGGTCTTGGTTTTTTTCACGGGCGTGAGCCCAAGGGTTTCGAAGAGTATGCGAGAAAGTTGCTGTGGTGAGTTGATGTTAAAGGGCCCTCTGGCCATATCATAGATTTTTTTAATAATACCATTGAGCCTCTGATCAAATTCTCGCGAGAGGCTATTCAGCTTACCCCTGTCGACCCTCACCCCTTTACACTCCATTCCTGCAAGCACCCCGATAAGAGGCATTTCCGTATTGATGAAAAGTGGCAAGAGGCCAAGCCCGTCCATCTTTTTTTCCAGAACATCCTTCAGGTCAAAAAGATATGGTATCGCTTCGGTCATGATTTCTTCAGCGCCATGGGATGAGAAATCCATGTCAAGATATTCCTCGATCACTGAAATGGCTCCATAATCCTTTCTGAGGGGATTGACGAGATAGGTCGCAAGCATGGTGTCGAAAAAAGATGGGGACGGGGGGACGGGGGGACGGGGGGACGGGGCGTCAAGACCCTGAGAAGCTAAGAAGATGAGAAGAGGCTTGAGGTTGTGGGTGATGATTTCCTCGGCACGGCTGAGGATTTCTGCTAATTCCTGATTCTTTTGTGAAATGAGAATTCCGCTGCCGTCAAATGCAGCGAAGCTATGTAGTTGAATGTCGCTAACATTCTTTCCGTGAAAATTGACCAGGAGGGCAATGCGTCTTTTATTGAGAGAAGCGATATCGATCCTTCTCCACTCTTTTTTTTCCTCCCCTTCTACCTTGATATCCTTGTAGAGGGCTGTAAACTCAAGCTCTCTGTAAAGCTTCCGCAGCGCCTTCAGGTCCGGTTCCCTCGTTTTCAGATCTTCAATCCCGGTTTCGATAGGCACGTTGAGACGAATTGTCGCAAGCTGTTTGCTCATATAAGCAAGATCCCTACCTGTTATGAGCTTCTCCTTGAGGGCAGGCTTCTTCACCTGATCGATATGGTCATAGAGCTCATCGACAGAACCAAAAGTGGCCACAAGCTCCCTGGCCGTCTTATCACCAACACCCGGCACACCAGGAATATTGTCTGATGTGTCGCCACACAAAGCAAGGTAGTCGGTCATGAAGGCTGGTTTAATACCGAATTTTCCTTCTACTTCGCTCTCCCCAATCGACAGACCTTTCATGGTATCCAGGATTTTTACTTTGTCGGACACAAGCTGCATCATATCCTTATCGCTTGTGACAATGACAACATCTGTGTCCTTGCCTTTTAATCTCTCTACCACAGTTCCTATAATGTCGTCAGCCTCGAAACCTTCTTTCTCAAGCAATGGAAGTCCCATTGCCTCGAGCATTGACTTTATATAGGGAATCTGGGCGGAAAGGTTACCTGGCATCGGCGGTCTCTGGGCTTTATATGCTTTTGATATCTCTTCTCTGAAAGACGGCGCTTTTGAGTCAAACACTATTATCAGCGAGTCCGGTTTCTCATCGTTCTGGAGTTTTCTCAACATGTTCATGAATGCATAGGTGGCATTCGTAGGGATTCCCTTCGAGTTCGAAAGATGAGGGGTCGCAAAAAAAGCACGGTAGAGGTAGGAGTTACCATCGACGAGAAACACACGCTTACGCGTGTTTAATTCAGAATTCGGAGTTGTTAGTTCGGAGTTGTTGGGCACTATGTCGTCCTTAGAAGAGGTCATACTGGAAAAAAAGTTTTTATTTTAAATACTCTTTTTTTCGGAAATCGGTAAATCTTCAAAGAAAACCTGCGCTCAAGTTCACCAATAAAGGTATCTATTTCCTCTGCTTTATCGGCAATAATGGTGAACCAAAGGTTAAGATCACCTTCCCGTTCATAGTTGTGAGTCACCCCTGTGTGTTTGTTTATTGCGTCCACCACTTGCATAAGCTTGTCTTCTTCAACATGGACACCACAGAGGGTGCTCGTGTAATCCAGCTTTTTTGGCTCGAAGACAACGCCGATACGCCTGATGATGCCAACATCTTTGAGTCTCTGGACCCGTTCCATAGCCTCCTTTTCGTTAATGCCCACTTGTTTGCCGATTTCTCCGTATGGGCGTTTATGGAGGGGAAACTCATCCTGAATCAGGTTCAATATCTTCTTGTCAATCTCATCCATGACCGAAAAAACAATTTCCAAATCGCAGATTTCAGATTGTAACTCGCAACCCGAAACTCGTATCTGGAAACAAAAATGATTGTCCCCTGATTCTATACGCCCAATATCATATTGTCAATAGCGCTTGGATTCGATGCCTTGTTTTGCCCTTGACTGAGAACTCCGAACTTAAAACTCCTAACTGTCTTTCCAAGTATGTTACAATTTATAGGAGATTGAATGATTACATCTGATCAGGGAAACTGGATACTCAGTAAGGCTTATGTGCCTGAACACATCGTAAGCCTCATGACAATAA
>JAEAME010000289.1_pt1 | contig 58870 bp, 61 predicted proteins | sample 8958731 | NCBI WGS metagenome assembly JAEAME01 (sample SAMN16933194, study PRJNA681113) | bioreactor sludge metagenome | isolation source: anerobic bioreactor sludge (Control) | place: India:Bengaluru | collected 2018-10-24
CAGGTGATTACTAAGCATTCAAAGGATAAAAAATTAATTGTGCACACTTCTAATTTAATAAATAATACGAAAAATGTGTGATGTTCAACGAAAATTCGTTTAGTCAAGAAATCAATCCAACAAATCCTTGCCTAAGTCTGAAGGTTTTCTTTTTTATCCTTTAATTCAGTAAGCTGATTTTTTAATTTCTCAACTTCAACCTTCAGCGCTGCAATTTGGGATAAATTCTGATTATTCTGTTCATCTATTCCATCAACACTAAACGCAAGCATGATCAATATCAAAGCGCCTATCCCAGAAAGAAAAATGGCAAGAAGTATGTTCCGAGTAAAAACAACCATCAACCATGAAAGCCCATAGATCACCGCTACACCAGTTATTAACCGCAATTTCATCCCTCAATCGCCTATTACTCGGCTCAATATTTAACATTTTAATGGATCTCTATCTGGTGCACTATAAGAATAAAGGCTAGAACCGAACGTATAATCATCAATGTTGTTAAAACTCAAACCTCTACAGAGATTGGACAAAAATGCTGATTTTAACAATAGCACTCAGAAAGTATTATTAACATTTAATAGCTTCTAAGACTGAGGATTTCAATATGTATCGGAAAATCTTAGTTCCAGTAGATGGTTCAGATCATTCAATGCGTGCACTCAAAGAAGCTATTGGCTTAGCAAAAATGACAGACGGCAAAATTACACTTATACATGTTAAACGACGAGAACCCCCGATGAATCTAACTTCTGGCAGTAAAGACAAAGACATGTCGACAAATAATGGTAAAAGTGTTTTGGAGGCAGGCAAGAAAATCGTTGAGGCTGAAGGAATTTCAGTTGATACAATATTAGCCGAGGGCAAAGTAGCCGAGGAAATTGTCAGAACAGCTAAAGAAGGAAAATTTGATTTAGTGATCATCGGCGCAAGAGGACTAAGTCGAGTGGAAGAAATAATGTTAGGCAGTGTAAGTTGCGGAGTAGCCGAGAAGGCGCCCTGTCCAGTGATCGTGACAAAATAGACTCAGACACCTAACATCTAATTTGCCAATAAAAGAAAACAACTCTGACAGGCTACTCACAAATTAGCACCACACACTTTTCACATAGAGGATTTTAAAAATAGATACTACAATTTGTTTCTCATAAAAGAAGCTAAAAGCCTAATGATAGCTAGTCATTAGCTCCCATTTTTCGACTGATTTTTGGCAGAAAAAACTATAGAATGAAAGGCAACACAGTAATTGACACCACAAGAACGATACAAACAGCAGTCGCTGCAAGTGTTGTTAGATAAATTGCTTTCTCACTAACTCTTCCACCTAGAAGCTTCTTTAGGGTAATGTTGAAGATTCTGCCACCATCTAGAGGGTAAAGCGGCAAGGCATTAAAAATTGCCAAGTTGAAGTTGACGAACCAGACCCAAAAGAGAACATTCGCAATTACATTCCAATAGGGAACATGACTATAATAGAACATAGCTAAAGAGTCAGAAAATGGAACTATACCTGAAGCTAACGTTGGCGGTACAATATACAGAGAAAGCTTGTCCAACGAAAAGTCTTGATAGTATTGTAATCGCTCCTCAGTCATAAGATCACCGGCGCTGATCCCCATGACAGTACGATTCTCAGAAACAGTTAGGTTAACTATTGTTGAAAATCGATACTGCCAACTCTCGCCTCTTGCAACGGTTACATTTACCATTTCTCCTGAGGTTTTAGTGTCCAATAATGCCCTCAAATCGGTAGAGTTACTGATTATTATACTGTCGATTGAAACAATAACATCCTTTGGCAGTAAACCAGCAGCTTGAGCGGGCATTCCCTCCGTGACCTCGCCAACATAAACGCCACCGTCAATGACAGGTACGAGACCTCCAACCAAGACTATGACGCTTAAGAGGCACAATGCTCCAACTATTATGTTGCCGCCTACGCCTGCAGCCATTACTTTTAAGGAAGATCGCGGTTTGGCTTTCTTGATTTGTTCTTCATCCACATCAACAAAAGCGCCTATTGGAATTATCAAGAAGAAGAGTAAACCACTTGACTTAACTTTTAACCCAACGTTTCTGGCAATGACTCCATGTGCGCCTTCATGAATTGCAATCGCCAATACAATAGCGATCCATCCGTAGAATACTGGAAGAATAGGATTGATTCCAGGAAGCAAAAGAATTGTGCCTGGCCCTAATTCGCGTGCTACTTGCCCAATGCCAGGATTGTTTAACAAACCGATTAAACTGTTAACTATGAGATAGAGAGCAATTCCAGCAATAAAAGGCACCAAGACAAGAAATATCCATGAAATATAACGCGTAGATCGAAAGGACCCTAACTTTTCAAAGATAAAGGAGAACCTTTTTGTTCTCACTATTAGTAGCGGAAAATTGAATTCGAATCTACGCTGTTCAGTATTCTGGTTTTGTGACTCTGTATCGGATGTCAAACTTGAAATCGCTCAACTCACAAAAACTGTGTTTCCCTAAAAATAAATCTAGCGCAAATTTGAATATGTTTTGTGAAAATATTTTTTTGTTCAACTGTTGAAGTGGTCGGGTCTAACACAAAACATTTAATCATATCATGTGACTTAATACAAACTATAAAAACAACAAGTGAAAAAACATATGTTAAGCAGAGACTGTGACGGCTGCGAAAGACAACACTTCGAATGTAAAACCCGCTTCAAATACGCATCACTCGGAGACAAAACGTATTGCCCAGATGGAACAGCACACCTAATCGATAGTTAAAAAGTGCGTTAAAAAACAACCGAGCGTTTCACCCCTAATAAATCGTTAGTTGAAAGCAGAAAACTAATTCTAATAATTCAGATTACCCCTGATTTTAGCTGAAAACTCAGGTTGAGCAAAAACAAAGGTTGCTTTTGCCCTCATCAAAGGAGAATTACCTCAAAAATCAAGTGGTTAATGCATTTAAGTGTGCATTGCATAAGCAGATTCACATAGTGGTTCGTTATGCCGTATGATAAAGAAGAACTAGAGAAATTCCGTTTATCAGGCAAAATACTCAGAGAAACTCGGGAAGAAATGCGGAATTTCGTCAAAGAGAACATGCTAATCATCGATGTTTGCGAACAAGCAGAAAATTTAATCCGAAAAAAAGGCGGCAAACCCGCGTTCCCAGTTAATGTTAGTATAGATGAAGTTGCCGCACACTACACTTCGCCGCCTGATGACAAATCCATTATTCCAGCAGGATCCACAGTGAAGGTAGACATTGGAGTACAAGTTGACGGATACGTAACTGACACGGCCTTCACCGCCGCTTTCAGCCCGGAAGGCAGAAGCATGACAACCACAGCTGAATATGCACTTAAAACTGTAATAGAAAACATCCATGGCGAAATGGCACTGGGCAATATTGGAGCGTTAGCGGAAAACGCAATTAAAAACCGAGGCTTTAGGCCAATCAGCAATCTTACAGGTCACAGCGTAGGGCGATACCTCATCCACGCGGGAACCTCAATTCCAAGTATATCAGGATATAACCCACACAAGGTAAAGGCAGGCGAAGTCTATGCAATAGAGCCCTTCGTCACCTTGCCAGAGGCTATTGCACGGGTAGATGACACTCCGCAAACAACCATCTACAGATTCCTCAAAGCAAAATCCCTAAAAACTGATGCAGCCAAAAAGATCGCAAAATACATAGAAACGAACTTCAGAACGCTGCCCTTCGCAGAACGCTGGTTAATCGGTGTCGCCCCAAAAGAGCAACATAAAGCAGCTTTTAAAGAATTACTGTCATCAAAATCGATTATGAGCTACCCTGTTTTTGTTGAAGCAAGCAAAAAACCAGTAGCTCAAGCAGAGCATACCTTATTAATAAAAGAAGAAGGTTGCGAAGTTTTAACCTAATGCTTAAACAGCGTAGGTTTTTTCTTTCTCTTTGACTTCTTTGTAGATTCCTGTTATCATTTGTTTGCCGCCGCACTTGCCGCAAGCTACGTCTAGGTCTTTGAAGACATAGTCGCCGCGTTGGAATTCGCGGACAGTTTTGTTTGCGCAACCTTTGTTTTGGCATTCGATGGTGGTCATTACTTTGGGGATTTCGATTTTCACTTCTGCTGCTTGTTTCCTTGATTGGTATAGTAGGAACAGGCACATTGCCATTGCAATTAAGCCTACGCCTGCAAATATAGCTGCTGTTAGTTGTTGATATTCAGATGTCGGTTCGGCGAAATATGTTGTGACTGCAACGAACAAAGCTACCGCTGATAGTGCCAAGACGACCAAAACTATGATCATCAGGTAAGCGGAGATTTTTGCATTTGCAGATGTCGTTCGAGTTTGATTCTGAGCCAATGTTTTAAGCCTCATTATTGTCCCACCCCAATAGAGTTGCCCACACCGATTATTAGCACCGTGTCGCCTTCTTTTGTGCGTTCCTTCACCACATCTTTGACACGTTCAATAACTTTATCGACTGCATCGTTGATTTCCTTGCGCAGTGGTGAAACGGCATCGCCGATGTCTTCTTTAACTATGACAGCGTACAGAGGTAGATTATACTTTGTGACTTTCTCCTCAATCTTAAATGCGTCCACTCCAGGTCCACCGATTGCCGCGCCGATACCTTCTGACACTTCACCAACTACTTCACCTTCCAATTTGAGACCAGCGTCAATCATTATGACCATTGCAAGTTTGCCTTGCTGCTCTTCGATCACAGTTTCTACAGCTTGGCCTGGTTTGCCAACGTTTCCACCTGGACCTTCAGCTTTTAGCACAAGTGCTGTGCGGCCTTCAAATGGAACAGACGAGACGACACAGTCTTTCGGTACCTTGCGAACTTCGTATCCATGCATGATTTTTGATGCAACTAGAGGTCCTACACCGTCTCCGATTGGTTGTCCGTATGCGAAGGCTTTGAGCGCTGAAGCATATGCCTCTGCCTCTTTCATAACCAGCGGCAGGATCATTTGGAGTTGCATAATCACGTATAGACTAAGTGTCTTTTTACCCTGAATGTAGTAGTGACGTACGACTTTGTAGATATAATTTAGCGCCATTGCGGCTTCAAGTGTGTTTTCTAGATTATTGATTTGAACATCATCACCAGCTGCTTGCGGCGCTATCAATTTGACTTCTTCTTTTAATCTTTCATCTCTTACGTCTAAGATGTGATCTAGTTTGTTGACTATACCTGCTGGATCCATTGATTGGGGTCCGATTGTGAAATATTCGAGGTAGCGATCAACACGTGGCGTAGGGTCAGCAGTTGGCTTACCAATTTCTTTTATAGCTTCGATGGTAACTTTTTTGCCTTCATCCTTTATCACGCGAAGTTTATGGAGACTGTTTTCTACTTCACGGATCATAACGTACATTTGGATGCGCTGACCGTAGAAGATAAAGCCTATGAAGAAAACATACATTACTAAGCTTAATACTTGAGTTATGGAATCGCTCCCGGGAATAAAGCTCACTTTTTACACCACTTCTTTCAAAAACTATTATCGGTAAGTTATAAAGATATGCTAAATCTGAGGAGATTTTAGAAGAAGTAGGCTGCCAGCTTTCCCAGGTTCACGTGGCCTAAGACCACACTACAGCTGGGAACGGAACACGGTTTAACTTCTGAGTTCGGTATGGGATCAGGTGGAACCCGTGCCCTATGACCGGCAAACCCAACTTTACTGTTCATCTTTTACTTATATACCTTTAGTTTTTATGCGACTGTTTTATTGGAAAAGGACTGGATTAGCTAAATGACTTGAACTATTTCATATTGACAGGGATTAAATGTAGGCAAACATTTTTTTGCGATATCTAGTTAGTCTAAATAGATAATGTCTCACGCCAACTCGTCTACAAATAATAACTGAGGCCTTATAGTAGAGAATTCGACTCAAAATTTTTTTAGATGCGTTTTATCCACGGTCACTTTTGATTGGTCAACGGTTATATTTTTATTGATGCCCGCTCAATTATTGCTTCGACTAGACCACGGTGGGGTCGTAGTCTAGACAGGTATGACGACGGGCTCCAGAAAGCAGACACACACGGGTTTGCTGACTCCGCGAGGAGAATGACGAATCTCTGGAGCGGTCATAGAGAAACCCGTAGAGAATCGCTTAGCGCGGTTCTTGGGTAAAGGTCGTCGGTTCAAATCCGGCCGGCCCCACCATAATCGTTTCTTTTTAGAGCAACCTAAAATAGGGTCATCCTGAGACAGTATGTACGCGATATCTCTTGGACAGGCTTGAGTGGTTAAAAAGGAAGGCACCACTGATAATTATCATAGCAATCGCCATTGCCCTCTGTGTTTACGTTTTGACTGAACTTTTGATAGACACTTTCGTTGGTCAACACACAGAAAACTCTGGTCGATCCTTCATCGAGACCATCAGTTCTTGGGGATACGGAGGAGTCTTTGGCCTCATGATTCTCGAAGCCAGCTCATTACCCATACCAAGCGAAGTCGTCCTTCCCTTCGCGGGCTACCTCGTCTCCACAGGACAATTAAACTTCTATGTCACCATTGTTGTGGCAACCATAGGTGCTTTAGCAGGTTCACTGATCGACTACTACATTGGCCTAAAAGGCATCGAAGCCTGCACAAAATACAAGTTATTAGGTCGAACCATCTTTTCAGAAAGCCAAGTAAAAATGGCTGCTAATTGGTTTAGCAAATATGGATCAGCCATGGTGTTTTTTGGTCGATTGATCCCAGTCATACGAACCCTTATTTCATTTCCAGCAGGGGCTGTGCGGATGCCAGTATCGAAGTTTTTGGCTTACACCGCGACGGGCTGCATTATTTGGAACACCATTTTGGTCTATGTCGGCTATTATCTGGGCTTAAAGTGGAAAGAAGTCGCTGATTTCTCTCATTACTTAGTAATCGGTGCCATAGTAGTGTCCATTTTAGCGGTTTCAGTTTTCTGGCTAAAGCAGAGAAAAGGTAAAAAGAAAGCTCTGTAATCAAAAAAAATATGTAAGTACAATGTAAACTTGAGGATGCTAGTATTTCTTGCCTTCAGCAAGCTTTTTCTGTATTTCAGCTACCTCAACTTCACTATCAGCTAAAACGTTAAGCCAAAGCTCAAACTCATTCTTAGAAATTTCCTTCTCGACCACACCTTGCTGGTCTGCAGAAAAAAATCTTGAGGGAGGGACCGAGAAGAGCTTGACATAGAAAATTCTGTCTGCGATGTCTATTTGTGAGGAGCACCCTGCTTTTTCTCCTGCCGCGTGATCGATTTTATATCCCATTAGCGTAAGCCTCTATGGGAATGCAAGTATTCTATTTACTTAAAAATTTTCCTTTTAACGGCTAAAATTGTTTTTTCTTATCAGCTGTCCTTGTTTGAACCAGACTTTCTAAATTTAAATAAAATGTATCCTGCAGCGACCACTATTATCATGATAACTATAGTTGCGACAAGTAATAAAACTGGAAAAGGGGCTATGTTAAAATAAACTTTTTCTTGTGCAGAATTGCCTAAATCGTCAGTCGCAAAGACTGTAACATAATGTCCGCCGTTTGAAAGCGCCACCAAAGTGACGTTTCCAATTATGGCTTGAGTTTCTTGCCCATCTAAACTGTACTCTAAGGACGTGACTGCTTCGTTTATAGTAAACGTTAGTTGAACATCTGTTGTGTCATACGATTGGTTTCTTGGAACTATAATTACGATAATTGGAGCGAGTGTATCAATAGAAAAATGCACAACATTTGAAATACCCATGTTGCCTGCGCTATCATTGGCGTAAATCTTTATAATGTGCGCACCTTGGGAAAGGTTAGAAAGCGTTAATCCTGAAGAAATCGTAACATTAGCTTTATTATCTAAACAGTAACCCATCCACGCTACCGCTCTATTGACAACGAAGGCTAAGGAAACCTCGCGGTAAGTCTTGTTTTCTGGGGAAGTAATCACTACTTTGGGAGGCATGGTTCCGTAATCTAGAGGTTGGTATTGTTCATTAGTACTCAACCAGTTCGTCCCATCAAAACCCCCAATAGCATACAAAACGTCGCCAATTACGGCCAATCCTAAATAGCCCCTAGGAGTGGGCATCGATTCGATTGTACTCCAAGAGTTGTCGGATAAATTGAACCTCCTCGTTTGATCAGTAAATGCGCTTCCAGTAAAACCTCCCACAAAATATATCGCTTGAGGAGCTAGATAGCCTTGGGTGGCAACAGCTGCACCATAACTAGTGACACTAGAAAGCTTTGCTGCTGGAGATATCCAAGTATCATTTGTGGCATAATAAACTTGGTTATTATTAACTAAATTAGTGGTTCCCGAGGAAACTTTTGAACCACCAATAACATAAATTGTATTATCTACCACTACAGAGGCAGCACCCATAACAGGAGTCGGAAGTGATGCTTTTGTACTCCAACTATCATTAACGGGATTATAGCATTCGTTAATGTCTGTTTCAGCGTAGAAAGGACTTTTACTCGTCCATATTTTTCCGCCAATAACATAGATATTATCGTTGATTATACTTGCACACATGTCAGCTCTCGGCGTAGTCATTGACGCTTTTTGAGACCAAGTGTTAGTTGCAGGATCATATACTTCATTATTTGCTGCAAAACCACTATTGAGCGATCCTCCAATTACGTAAATTTTATTATCATAAACGGCTGTAGCGAATCCACTTCTGGGTGTTGGCATAGAGTTTTTAGTAGTCCATAGATCGGTAACTGGATTGTACTCTTCTACTGTATTAAGAGGAGTGTTGTCGCCGTTTGTGCCACCTATCGCGTAAATTTTCCCGCTAACTACTGCTAAGCCGAATCCTGCTCTGGCAGTAGGCATAGGTGCAAGGGTATTCCATGAGGATTCTGTCTCGGATTGAGCTTTTGCAGGCGAGATTTCTAATTGTATTGTTAATGCTGAAAGAATGGTTATTGTCACAAGCATTACTGTTATGACTTGACTATCCCTATGTATCAGTGTACACCCGCTTTCTCTCTTGTTAAAATACATTAGCACTTTATACTTATATTTCTTAAATGAAAAACGGCTAAAAAATTAAGAACTAAGCGGTTTGTCGAAAAGGTTTAAACTCTAAAAGATGCACTTCCTTATGGGGTAATTATTTGGTAAGTAAGGTCCTTGTTGCAGTAGATGGCTCAGAGAACTCTGATAGAGCATTAGATTTCGCTTTGAATTTTTCAGAAAAATACGATGCAGCCCTGACAATTATCAATGTTAATGAATCATCTGCTGTTGCGGCTTACCCAGACGACAGTATGGTCGTTGTAGCTAAAGATTTGCGTAAATTCCATGAAGACATTCTAGAGAAAGCTATGGTTCATGCAAAACAGGCTAAGCCCAATATGCTGGTTTCTTCGAGTTTTAGAGAGGGGGATCCAGCCTTGGAAATTGCTACTGCAGCCAAAGAGGGCAACTTTGACGTCGTGGTTGTTGGGCATCATGGTGTTGGTAAAGTCAAGGGGCTTTTTCTAGGTAGCATCAGCGAGAAAGTCACCCGTTCAGTATCCTGTACGGTCATTATTGTTAGGTAAACAAAAAGAGAAAAACAATTAGATCGGCGCTCGTTTTCTTGCGCAGTAAAAATTACCGTTCAATCTCACAAAAGCAGGGCATTTGCCGTCGTTGCAGTGCTCAAGCCATTGGCACGGAGAACGAACTTCATGCACTCTTGGCATATACCTATATGGATCAATAAACTCTCTCTGTCGGATCTCTCTTTGCGATATCTGTTTCAGGACTACTTCCATTAAAAACACCCGAGTTTTCTATACCAGAACTATTGCCAAAGGGAAGTTAATTAAAAAATGTGGCAGTCATTGTACAACAACAAAAACATATAAGCACTAACTTGTTTAAGGTAAAAAATTGCTATTTCAACAATTTTAACAATGTTCTATTCAAAAGTTAATTCTTTTCAAAAGAACAATCTAACGTAGAAGCGGGTTTTGTCATTTTGCCTTTTTAAAAACATATATTCAAAAAGAGCTTTTGTTGGGAACTAGTGACTAATAAAACGGCAGAAACGCGTTCATTGAAACATGATAGAACAAGTTTTGGAGGATGAATGGATATGAGTAACTAGAAATCGAGATCATGTGGTCAAAAAAACAGCCGAATACATCCTTGACGACAGGAACCTGGGGCACATAATATTATAACCACATAGAAAAAAGGCAGACAAAGACAAAACAATTAACCCATTAACTGCTTAAAGTATGCCCAAAACGCTTCGGCATACAAAATGTTATTTAGCAGTCATGGGCTTTCTTCTGTTTGGTGCCCACTACTTGGAGTTCAAAGGTAGAGACATAATCTCAATCGAAGACTTCAGCCAACAAGAAATCAACCACATTTTAGACATCACCAAAACTATGGAACCCCTGGCAAAAAGCGGGTCAGACATCCTTAAAGGAAAAATCCTCGCAACACTCTTCTTTGAACCCAGCACAAGAACTCGGCTGAGCTTCGAAACAGCTATGTTAAAACTCGGTGGAAACTACATAGGTTTCGCAGAACCCGACCTCACTTCTGCTCGCAAAGGTGAAAACCTAGCTGATACAGTTCGCACTGTAGAGAACTATGCAGATACAATCGCGCTAAGACACAGTTTAGAAGGATCAGCTAAATTAGCAGCCGAATTTTCTAAGGTTCCTATAATAAACGCCGGAACAGGTGCTGAAGAACACCCCACCCAGGCGTTAATCGACCTTTACACAATACGAAAAGAAAAAGGCAAGATTGACGGGTTAAAAATAGCTCTAATCGGTGACCTACGCTATGGCAGGACCGTGCATTCGCTAGCTTACGCCTTGGCACTCTATAACGTGCAACTCTACCTTGTCTCACCTGAAACGCTTCGTATGCGAAAAGATGTCCTTCAATCAATCAAGAATAGAATCCCGGTAACAGAAAACACCAAACTCGAAAACATAATGCCTGAAATCGACGTCCTATACGTCACACGTATACAGAAGGAACGGTTTCCTAACGCCGCCGAGTACGCTGAAGTCAAAGGAGCCTATAGAATCGACCTAAAGACAATCCAAAAAGCCAAAAAAGAAATGATTATTCTACATCCTTTGCCCCGAGTGGATGAAATCGCCTCAGAAGTAGACACAACCCCCCAAGCACGCTACTTTCAGCAAGTCTGGAACGGCATCGTTGTACGGATGGCACTGCTGTCATTGGTATTGGGAGCAGTAAAGTAAGTTACATCAGGTTGATGTGAACCTATCGAATGCAGTCAACGCACTCATTGAGCCGCAACTAGGACATTTATGAAGAGTACCATACCAGTTTTTCTTACAGTTATCACAGAAACTAATGATACGGTTATAAGTGAAAAATTCGCTAGCTTGATTATCGATTATACGGCAGGTCAAATTCAACAGAGCATCTGCACTAAATTCAGCTGCTTCCAATTCATAAATATCTAAACTTCCACCGATGGTTAAACCCTTCAGCAATTGCGCCATCTCTAGAGTCCCCTGGGGAGCAACAGGTAGTTGAGCTGCTTTAATTTGGATACGTTTGGTCGTTGAGTAGTGTGGTCTATCTCTAGATCCGGAAAACTTCACCTTTGCAACTCCATATCTTTCTATGTCGAGTTGCGCAAGGCGTTCGGCCGCTTCACGGTTGCCAAGGATAACAGGGTAGATGCGTTTGCCATATTTTCGTCCAATTTTTTGTTTGAAGGCCAAAATGTTAGCTATGACTTCTTCGATGAATTTGCGGCTTTCTTCTGAATTAGAATTTTTTTCTGTAAAGGCTTCTACAGCCTCTTTGAAACCTGAAAAATTGATTATTCGAGAGCAGTTCTCTAAACGGAAATAAGTATCACCGCCAGTTTTCTGCATTAGAAAAGGTAAAGAATTTTTACCAAATTGCTTTAGCGCATTGCTCTTAATCCCCAGAGCACGAGCAGCCAGCTCGAAACGCTCCTTCATTAAATCGTTGAATTTGTTTTTGTCTTTCTCACATTCCTGAACGATACGGGGTACATTGATTGTGACACAACCAAGACATCCCGTGCGGAGAGTATCAGTTTCCCACTCACCCGTCAAATCAGAACTGAACTTAACGCCTGAAGAAGAAAAAGCAGTGTTTTCATTTTCTTTTTTCGTCAAGTTGGCAAAGTAGGGTACACCGCCTTGCGCTACCAATTGGTGAACCTTGGCGAGGATTGCCTTAGTGCTATCGTCGGTTGACGTTGTGTTGTTGATTTTTACTATAAGTTTGGGATTAAGTAATGGTTTGAGTCGGCCTTCTTCAATAAATATGTCGATTAGAACGGATGCTAAGAGCAGGCTCTCTTGGACGTAATCGCTATATTCACCACATGTTTTTCCTTGTGCGCCAATGGCGTTTTTATCGGCAGTGCCTTTAGTAATCGCAAGCTCAAGGGCTAAAGTAACATCAGCATGCTGGTTAAGGTTATAGAGGAAAATCTTTAGGATCTCTTTGATCTTAGCGACGTCGAGCCCTTTGATGAATGGTGCCAAGAACACGTTGAAATAATTGAAGGTTTGAGTACGATTAATTTCTTTACTTGTGTGTAAAAGGACGTCAAATGCAATGGATAGAGCCGACGTGAAATCATTCGGCGGCTCAATAGATAACCAGAGGGGATTATCAAGTACAAGACCATGCTGGAAAAAGTATCGCAAGTCATGTATAACTTCGTTTGGTTTTAACACCCAAGTTCCCAAACCGTCGATGTGAATGGCTCCTGAGAGATGCGCATCTGCTACATCTCTGGGGAAAATATTGAGCAGTGTATATTCACTTATGACTATTTGGCCAGCTCTGTTGATTGTTGTGACTGAATCGTGATGGGCATCTTTAGATTCTATTAACGCCGTTACTTCATGGACAGGCATGCCCACGCGTGTGAGTTTATTACGATAATCTTCAAAGCCCTTCTCAACGAGAATCCCGTTAACAACCTCTCGAATCAAAGACGCGGTTAAATACTTTGTTTTTGACTTAACGAGGCGCTTTTCTGTTTCCTTTGCAGCTTTTTGGGCTAGTTCTGCTGGCACCTTGGCCTCTTTGATGAGTGAGTTGGCGATCTTGTTTACATCAAACTCTTCCAGTGTTAGATGAGATGTACGTACCAGCATTCCATGAGGTTTAACTGCTTTTTTTTCGACACGGTCGGCTACGTCGAGAACCATCTTGCCAAGGTCTGTTAAGTAATATTTTTTTGCGTCAACATCAACCTCAACCAAGCCCGCCTTTAACATGAACTTGAGGTGATATGCGAATCTTCCAGCGTCCCTGCTGGGATTCATTTTTAGTTGATTCATGAGTTCTGTGTATGATAGGGCGCTTTTGTCGAAGAGCAAGTTGAGGATTTGCAGCCTTAGCGGTGAAGAAACAGCTTTGAGCACCTTGACGCCGCGGGTGCGATGCGGTTGCTGGTTAACCATGACTCCCCTTGCTCCTGCACTTCATTAAATTGTGGTGCTCTACCTATTATTCCACTGGAGACTTTAAACTTAACTAAGAAATAATCGAACCATAAACTGTTGGGTGAGTATTCCTTTAATCAGGTCTACTTATAGCGGTGAGGGTTGTTGTTGGCTTATACAGTGCAATGTACCAAAGCCATAAACTAAATCATTACACTTTATGCCGACCACTTTTCTTGTTGGGAAAAGCTTCTGCAAAATAGAGAGAGCCTTACCATCATTTTTATGGTCAAATACGGGTACCAACACTTTAGTGTTGCCTATGTAAAAGTTTGTGTAACTAGCAGGCAAAGGTTCATCAAAATCACTTAAAACCTTAGGCATGGGTAACTTTACAATAGTCAGTTTATTTCCATCTTGATCTACAGATTTGTTTAGGATCTCATAGTTTTCCTTCAACGCATCATAATCTTGGTCATTTGGATCTTCTTGGTAAGCGCAGACAATGGTTGTGGGATTCACAAAACGTGCTAAGTCGTCGATGTGCCCGTCTGTATCATCACCTAAAATGCCTCTTTTTAGCCAGATGAAATGTTTTACACCTAAGTAATCGGAGAGAAAACGCTCGATTTTTGGCTTATCAAGATTTGGGTTGCGGTTCGTATTGAGCAAACATTGCTCGGTAGTAAGCAACGTACCTTTACCATTAACATCTATAGAGCCCCCTTCAAGCACGATATCAGGCTTGAAACATCTAAGCGCCATCTTTTGGTTTATAACATTAGGAATTTCTTTGTCTTTGAGGAGTGTCTCATATTTTTCTCCCCACGAGTTGAAATTCCAGTGAATCATCGCCAATTCATGATGAGGGTTTTTAACAAAAATAGGACCGTAATCTCTGAACCATACATCAGCATAGTTAAAAATATGAAAATGAACCTTGCTTAAATCAATGCTGACTTGTTTGAACAAGTCCATGACCTTTTCTTTTGTCGTTTCGTCGGTTACGAAGAGGTTTACGTCTTCACTCTCATGGATTTCCTTAACGATTTCAACATAAGTTGATTCTACACGGTCAACTCTGTCAGGAAATGTAGTTGGATCATAAGGCCATGATAGCCAGATAGCGTCGTGTTTTTCCCATTCCGCAGGCATTCTAAAGCCTGACTCTCGGCATTTCTTTGCGGAGCCACTCAAGGCGATGCATCTCCAGTATTCTTTTTAACAAGAGGGTTGTATGTATCGGGACGTCTGTTGCGGAGAAAACCCCATCCTTCTTGGATTTTCTTGTTCTTACTTAAGTCAACCTCAGCTACGAGGACTGTCTCTTTTTCGGTGCTGGCTTCATTGATTACTTTGCCAAAAGAATCACAGACGAATGAGCCACCCCAAAATTCGAGTTCACCCTCTGCCCCGACGCGGTTTACCGCCGCAACATGAACTCCGTTTGCTATGGCGTGGGCGCGCTGTACAGTTCGCCAAGCATCATGCCAGTCGCCGTCTTCGGAAGTATACTCTTTTATGTATCCGATGGCAGTTGGGTAGAAGATTATTTCTGCGCCCTGCAGGGCATTTATGCGTGCGGGTTCTGGAAACCACTGATCATAACAGATGAGCACACCTATTTGAGCGAAGGGGGTGTTGTAAATTTTATAGGGTTCTTCTCCTTGAGAGAAGTATTCTTTCTCGTAAAAGTAGGGGTCATAGGGGACGTGAACTTTGCGGTAGACGCCTACCGTTTTGCCGTCTGGACCGATAATTACAGCTGAATTATAGAATTTGCCGTTTGGATTCTTCTCAAAAATCGGGGCAATAATTACAGAGCTGTATTTTTTTGCCAACTTAGAAAAGGTCCTCGTAGATTCGCCTGGAATAGTTTCCGCTAAACCCTCAACGTTTACGTTCTCCTCTTGCGGAAAATATCTTGTTCTAAAGAGTTCTTGGAGACAAATGATTTGGGCACCTTTTTCTGCTGCTTCTATGATTTTCTGTTTTGTTTTCTTCATATTGTCTGCTATATTTTCTGAAACAGCGGTTTGGATGAGCCCAACGGTAACTATCTTGTCGCTCTTTTCGTTGGATTTCTTCGCATTTTGAGGTGGTTTGCGAGCGGGTATATGTCTTCCATCCTTGGTTCGAATATTTTATGGCCGTTAGTATTAACTTTTTTGAATTGTTTAGACGGGTAAACGTGGTACTCCGAGTAGAATACGAAATAGCCTCTTAAACCAGTTGCTTTTTGTTTGCATGAAGAAACTATTTATTAACTTAATACGTTGACAATAGTTAGTTTATCAGGGGCACAGAAAATGAAAGCATTCATCGTTCAATTTCCGTTCGGCGTAGTAGCCTTCGACGAGAAAAACGGTTTAATAGAGAAGGCTTTATTTCCCAAAAAGCCGCAGGCAGCAGCAAAAAGCTTGCTAAAGACCGAAACGGGAAAGTTATCAGACCAAACAACATCACTGATTACTTTGCTAAAGAGCGTAGGTTATGATGTGTTTGTTTTCCAGAATGGCAAGTTAGCTGAAGAAGCGCAGAAGAGGCTAAAGGTGACAGTTGAGGTTTCCAAGCCAGCCGAAGCCGCGGTTCTTAGTTCAAGAATGAGCGATGTTGCATTGGAATCAGGCTTTATTGCGAACCAGCAAGAGCTCGATGTCTGGAACCGCAACGTAAGTATGGAACTTTCGAAACTGCGTATAAAGGGGGCAACTGGCAAACGAGACTTAATCGTTTCGCAGGGAATTCAAACCCTCGATAGTCTGGACCAGACAGTTAACCTCTTCATGGGAAGACTCCGCGAATGGTACGGCGTTTACTTCCCTGAACTAGACCGCCTTATAGAGAAGCATGAAACCTACAGTAGGTTAGTCGTTAAACTAGGTAACCGTGACAACTTCACAGTTGAAAACCTCGAAGCCGAGAACATTCCCAAAGAACGCACCGAACTCGCTGCAAAAGCCGCCGAGTCATCAATGGGCGCAGACATCTCCGACCGCGACTTAGAGCAAGTACAACAATTAGCAAAAGACGTGTTAGCTTTCTATGAACTCCGTAAAAGCATGGAAGAATACGTAGATAAAACCATGGAGGAAATGGCGCCAAACATCCGAGCAGTAGCAGGAGCACTCCTCGGTGCACGCATGATATCCATCGCCGGCAGCCTACAAAACCTTGCCATGCGGCCAGCAAGCACCATACAAGTCTTAGGCGCAGAAAAAGCACTGTTCCGATCACTAAAAACAGGAGCACGTCCACCAAAACACGGTTTAATCTTCCAACACACCCTTCTGCATGACGCAAAACGCTGGCAACGTGGAAAGATCGCCCGTGTCATCGCAGGCAAACTCGCCATCGCCGCACGTGCAGATGCCTTCGGAGAAGGTCATTACATTGGAGACGTTCTCAAAGCAGACATCAACAAACGTATAGATGAAATTCGCGAGAAATACAAAGAGCCACCGCCACCAAAGGAGCCTAAACCAAAAGAGAAACGGGAAGGTTTCGAGCGTAGAGAGGGGAGCTTTGGCTACAGAGAAGGCGGAGAGCGCCGATTTGAAAGCAGTGGCGAACGACGCTTTGACAGAAGCGACCGACCCCCAAGACGCGAAGGCGGAGGAGGCTTTAGACCACGCGATAGAGGACCAAGACGCCATGGCGGAGGAAGCGGAAGACGCTTCAGCGGTGGTCAGGGTGGCGCAAGAGATAGACGTGATCGACGAGGCGGAAGCGGCGGCGGTCAAAACCGGGGACAAGAAAAACGTGGGCCTGAGAGTTAAACCGCACCCAACCTTCAAAGAAATCTACAACTTAACACTTGAAGACGGCGCTAAACGGCTGGGCACAAAAAACCTAACGCCTGGCAAAAATGTCTACGGCGAGCGCCTCATTAAATTCAAAGGAACGGAATATCGCGTTTGGGATGCCTTCAGAAGCAAACTCGCCGGTGCAATCATCAAGGGTCTGAAAACTGTGCCTATAGATGCAGGCTCCAAGATTCTTTATTTGGGTGCAGCTTCAGGTACAACTCCGAGTCACATTTCAGATATTGTAGGTGAGACAGGTCAGGTTTATTGTGTTGAATTTGCACAGCGGTCGCTTCGAGACTTAGTCAACAATGTTGCTCAATTCCGACCAAACATCACACCTATGCTGGAGGATGCCCGCATGCCTGAGCGGTATGCCATGTTTATCTCAGGTAAAGTTGACGTTATCTATTGCGATGTTGCTCAGCCGGAACAGGCGAAGCTGCTAGCAGATAACGCGGATGTATTTTTGAAGCCGCAGGGCTGGGTCATGTTGGCCTGCAAGTCACAGAGTATTGACGTGACGATGGCGCCCCAAGAGGTCTATCAACAAGAAGCCCGTGTGCTGCGCAAACGCGGTTACGAAGTAAAAGAAATCGTGGAACTCGACCCATACGATAAAGCGCATGCGATGATTTTAGCTCAAAAATCATAATTTTAGATTTCGTATAGTAGGAAAAGAGGAGTAAGAGTTGTTTATTCACCCGGTTGCTTTTTACTGCTTTTTTTGCCAAACATCAGTTTAGCCGTGAGGATTTTTTCGGTTGCAAATAGCCTTGAAGCAATATACATTATTACGACTGTGAAGGCCGCGACGTATATGATCCCAAAGATGACTGTTAGGTAATCGCCAGTGACTACGGCTTTAGATGCTATAATTGGGTGACTATAAGGGATTGCATAGAATACGACCTGTAGGGCAAGCGGTAGTGAGTTGAAGTCGAGGTATATTAGTGCCATAGCAGGTAGGAAAATCAATGGGTAAATGTAGCCGACTAATGCTTGTGCACCTCGTACGTTCTCGCTGAAAGCTGACATGACAACCGCGAGTGCTAGAGCAGACAGTAATGTGAAAAACAAGCTCAAACCCAAGAGTGCATAACCCCCAGCAGACGGCACCAAACCAAGCGCAACTAAGTCAACACCACTGCCCAAGGCACCTGAAATGCCAAACGTTAACGAACCTAACATGTAATTGTAACCTATTAGTACAGTAACTGCAGCGACACCTGCAACAATAATTGTGCTTGAAACTTTTCCCATAAGAATTGCAAAACGATCAACAGGAACCGTGAGCAAGGTTTCTAGAGTTTTTTCTTCTTTTTCCATAGCGACACTTGTAGCTGCAATCTGCATAGCATAAGTCAACATAATCATAATCGTAATGGGCAGTGCAATCGACTGCGAAAGCATCAAACCTCCCAAGACACTGGCGTCTACCCCCTCCTGAATTTGGCCTTTGATTATGCTAGACTGCGAAGTGACTACCAAATCTGGCGCGATTGCACGATTGAATCCTTCAACCAATGCACCAATGGTGGAGCCACCAATGCCGCTAAAGATCCCGCCTCCCGCATTGAAAACACCATACACCTTTACAGTTCCAGTTATGTTATACTCACCAGTCGCGTGACGCGAAAGGTTGCTACTGAATCCCTGAGGTATAACCACAAAAGTAGTACTGTTATACTCTGTAAGTAATCCTTTGTCAACTATTTCCTGCGGGGCAGTATTGTTAATGATAGATACCTTTAGCCCGCTACTTTCCATGAAGCTAACAAAAGTGCTGCTCCAATTACCGTTATCGTTGTCAACCACCAATAGTGTGGCTCTAAGAGCCTCCGATTGTGCTGTTTCAGCAGCGTAACCCAGCACTAAACCCAAAATTGGGAACATCACAAGTGGCAGTACAATCATACCGATTAGGATTTTCGGGTCACGCATCAACTCTTTGAGTTCTTTGATTAGAATAGTAGTGAAGCCTTTAAGCAACTCCAACCACCTTCATAAAAACCTCTTCAAGGTTTTCGCATTTGAACTGTGCTTTGAGGTCTCGTGGGTCGCCTTCCAGTATTAAGTGACCTTTGTTTATGAGAGCAACCCGGTTGCAAAGGTATTCAACTTCTAGCATGTTGTGGCTACTTAGCAGTACCGTTACACCGTGCTCTTTTACGTAGTTCTTCACAATTTCTCTTACATGATATGCATGCATAACATCTAACCCGCTTGCAGGCTCATCCAAAACCGCCAACTTAGGCTGAGTCATTAATGCACGAGCTACGAGGAGCCGCCGCTTCATGCCTTTGCTGTAAGTTTTAGCTTTATCTTTTAGGCGATCGCCCAAACCACAAATCTGAGCAGCTTCATTTACAATATCCTTGGTGTTAGTGCCTTGTCTTGCTTGGAGCTTAGCCATGAACTGAAGATATTCCCATCCAGTAAGGTTTGGATATGCACCCGATTCCTCAGGCAAATAGGAAATAATTTCCCGTGCCTTTTCAGCTTGCTTAACAGCATCTAGTCCGAAAATGCTGATCATGCCAGAAGTGGGCTTGATAAGCGTACAGACCATACGGATTGTTGTCGTTTTGCCGGCTCCGTTGGGTCCAATTAAACCAAAGATTTCTCCAGCTTTAATTCTAAAACTGACACCGTCTAAGGCTTTTATTTCTCCAAAATATTTTGTGATTGAATTTGCTTCAACGGCTAAGCTCACAGTATCCCCATCTTGTCTCTCAGAACAGCAAAATAGTTATTTTAAGGTTTTCAACATCAAACAAAACAGTGGAGAAATGTTAGAGGTCTTGATGAACAAGTTCTCTTGGACTTAGTAGAAAAGAACGAGCAATTTTCACTTACCTTAAGCTATTTATTGTTATTACCCAATTTCTGAAGGTAATCTAGAAAATTTTCTAATTCAGCTTTGTCCATATTCAAAATCGATGACCTCTCAGCTTTAACATATTTCCGGAAAGCTTCCAAGCATTGGCTAGAGGTAACGTTTTCTTTGAACGTACGTATTTGGTCCCGTTCTATCTTAATTCGATATAACGTAGCTACAAAGGTAGCAAAGACAACAAGGGTGTTGCTGACGATGACGATTAAGGAAAGGTCAACCAAGCCAATTCACCTTAACCCAAAATAAAGTAAAGGATGGGTTATTATCCTTTTACTGGAAACCGTTTGATTCAGGCAGGATTTTGAGGCTACGAAGTACCTTTCTAAACTCGTCTTCTTTGAGCGACGCTCTGCGTCCGCTTGCATAGATACCCTTGATAATTTCAACTGCAGCGGCAACTGTTGAATCGTCGGGTTCACTTCCAGTAAGTTCGGTAATTTTGTGTTTTATGATTCCTTTACCTGATTGCTTGCCGATTGTTAATCTGCGCTGGTTACCAACTAGTTCCGGCGGATAAGGCTCATACGTCCAAGGGTCACTCAGTACTCCGTGAGTGTGTATGCCTGATTCGTGTGCGAAGCCGTAGTCACCGACTATAGCTTTGTTGGGTGGCACGGTATAGCCTGTTGCTTTGCCGATGTAATCTGCAACTTCCTTGAGCTTCTCCGTTTTACCCTTAAACTTCATCATACCGTAATGCAGGTACAGGTTTAGTAGAACCTTTTCTGTCTCAGCATTACCCGCACGTTCGCCAATTCCTAAGTAAGTTGTACTTGCGTATACTTTATCCCAGACGCCTGAGGCTGCTTTGATCGCGGCCATAGTATTCTCTACAGCGTTCCCGAAGTCGTCGTGTGCGTGAATTTCAATTGCTTTCATCTGTGTTTGCTTCTTTATGGCAACTACTTTGGCAGGTATACCATGCGGTAAGGGTGCTTGGGGGTCAGATAAGCCGATACCAACAGTGTCACATATACGATAGCATTCGGCGCCTGCTTGTGCGACTTTATTAATTATACGTTTCTCAAACTTCCAGTCTGCTCTTGTACTATCTTCACCGTGAACGAAAGTTCTAAGTCCACAGGTTTTGGCGGCGTACTCAGTAACGTCTATTATGTTTTCTAAGATTTGCTCTCGGGTTTTCTCAGGCCATTTAGCCTTGAAATGAATATCTGAAACGGGGTGTGAAATTCCTACTTCTTTGAAGCCACATTGAACAGCGCTATCTATGTCTTCTTTGACAGCTCGGCACCAGCCTGCAACGCGTAAATCGAGACCCTGGTCCATGATTAATTTAGCGGCTTTCTTGTCTGGCTCTTGGTAGTGGAATAATTCTATGCGTTCAACACCTGTTTCACTTAGGAGTTCAGCGATTTTTGCGGCATCTTTAGGTCCAGCGGCTAAACCAGGCATTTGAATGCCATCCCGAAGTGTAGTGTCGTCTATGATTGCTTCGGTTTCAAGGGGCTTCATTTTAAAGTAGAAATCTTTTATGTCCATAATTTTGTCTTCTCGCTCTCTATAATACGTTAATTTAACGTATTTTTGTAACGCTATCAAACGCTTATGTCTAGTTGATAAATATTTCTCCACCATATTTGTAAGTTTGTCCAACAGAATACATGACTTAATGCTTAAACTAACTTGTCATAATTCAAATAAAAACTTTACATACAAACATTCTAAAGGTTTGAAAAAAGCGCCTTTAACGTTCCAGAAACAACCAAAACATGAACAGATGCCTGGACTCCACCCACAGAAGTAATAGTAGCCAATGAAGCCCTCACCGAAGGCAAAGTGGCAAGCGACGTACGAACCACATACACTTTACGCGCAGAATCACAATTAATCAAAGATAACCCAGTCAAGCTAGCTCCAAGCTCACCATAAAGTTTAGTCACTGCGCTCCAAACAGCATCCATAAACTCACGTTCGCTTGGGAAAAATTCGCAGTCAAGTTGCAGGGCTAAGTAGCGACGTTTAACGCGTTTTATGGGTCTTGCCCCTCCTTTAGGACACTAATGCCAGGTGCAATATAGGCAGAATTCATTTTATCTCGGTTTTTAATAATTATCCCAGCAGGATTTGTGGAGACGGCATCTAGAGCTTCAGTTTCATTTAGTCCAAATAAGTACGCTATGCTTGCTAGGTTTCTTGGCATGCGCATCAAGTAATCTTCTCCAACACCGCTTGATACCACTATTGGAATATGAAACTCTCTTGCAAGCGCGACTTCACGACGCAAGCTTGAAAGCAACCTCACGCGTGGTGGACCTTCCATAATCATGAGCGGTTTAATGTCCACTTCAAGAGCTGTTTGACTACAGCTAGCTAGTTCAGCTTCTGCGCGGTCGAAGAAGCGTTTGTGGTAATCCAAACTTGGAAAGTTCAATAAATCCACACGACGGTCTTTAGCTGCTTGGCGTGCGATTTCTTTGTTGTCGCAGATAATGCATATGACTTCGAGTTTGCGTCTGAATTTTCGTATAAAACGCATCAAGTCTTCTTGGTTTCGGGGTTTAAAATCGGCACGATATACGAAGTCTAATCCGGCTTGGCTGCAAGAATCTTTTAGATCAGCCAATTGGCTTTCCAGGAGTTCGAAACCAAAAGTAAAACTCACAAAATGGTAACCAAACTTTGCTGCTTTGTTGATTAATCGTTGAGCTGCAACATGGTCTTTAGGATTAACTCTGAGATGCAAATCAGCAAAGGTTCTTTTCATGGTAGCAACCCAGTTTGCTTGGCAAGGACGATTATTTCTTGTTTTGTCTTGTTCTTGAAATGAATCTTGAGGTGTATAGGGTCGTTTTGTGAAAGTTTCGCTAATCCCAAAAAGGCCGCTTGTTTATCAAACCTAAGATAGAGGTTTCCTTTTTCAATACGGAGGTCAATATCTTGATTTAGCTGCTCCTTATCGAGCGCACTTAGGCTTGCGCCAAGCTTCTCAAGTGCCAAAGGAAGCAGCTTTCTATTTGTTAGTTTGGCGGTAAAAAGAATAATGGGGTTTGAATGGTGACCTGTTAAGGTTGTTTTTTGGAAAATAAGGGTTTCTTGGAGTGAAAATGGAAAAAGGTTTTTGGTTGCACTCTCAACTTTATTTTGATCTTCTGTTGCATGTGCAAAGACGCGTATGTCAATGTAGCCAATTGGCAGTTTAGAAGACATCTGGTACCGAATGGTCTTCTGTATGTCGTGTGCTTTTAGCTTTTTGGTTTCTTTGCGTGGACTTTGATGGCTTCAACGTTTTCGTCGTGGCTTGATTTGCGCCGTACATCGACTGGCAGTCCTGCTTGTTGGGCTTGCTGTTTGCTTACGCCTGCTGCTTTTAGTTCATTAATGCTAAAGCCTTTGCCCTGTTTACGCTTGCCTTTTTGGCTTGTTATTTTAGGTTTAACGTGGTGAATATGGACCGTCTCCTTTACGTTGACGTTTTACGCCGTGGTGTTTCTTTGCACCCTTTCGGTGACTTGGACGCACTTTCTCTGCGCCTGCACCTCGATGATGCAAACCTCTAACGTTTTTGCCCGCACTTGTCATGCTACGGAAAACACGGCTAGTATGTTGTTTCTCAGTGATCCAGCTAATGTCTTTATCGGTCTTTATTGTTGGTGCGTTAGGATCGACAAGAATTACTTCAAACCACTTATGTTTGCCGTCTTCTCCAACCCAGTAACTGTTTAGAACTTCTAGGTTCGGAAAGTGTTTAGCGGTTCTTTCTTCCGCGATTAAGCGGATACTTTTAGCGGGTTTAAATTTGTTGACACCCATACGTTTGGGGCGTCTTCCTGATCGGGGGCGAAGCTTTCTTAGTCCACCTCTACGGACTTTTGTTCTTGCGACTATGAAGCCTTGTTTGGCTTTGTAGCCGAGTTTACGTGCTTTGTCGAGGCGTGTTGGATTCTCAATGCGCAATGTCGATGGTTGCTTACGCCATTGTATTAGGCGTTGGCGATTGAGGTCTTCGACGAAGCTTTTTTCTGGGCTCGCCCATTCTTCGGCGATATATTTGTATGCCATAGTGTTTCACTTTTTTGTGTTTTTTGCTTGTGGTTCAGCCTTTCGGCCACATCCCAACGGACAGGGTTGTCCGCCTGCAATTTCACATCAAAGATACACCCAATGAAATAAACCTTTTCCAGAAAAATGCCAGTACCAAGCAGATGTGGAGCCTCAGGCTTCAAACTCTGAATATTCGAGAAAGCAAAATACTATATTCCACGTGAACATAATTTACATAGAGAAGGTTGGTTTGAGTGCTGATTGAAACGTTTACTGTTGGCATGTTATCAACCAACTGTTATGTAGCTAGTTGCCATGACACAAAAGAGGCAATAATAATCGACCCAGGACTAGATTATATTTCGGAATCTCAACAAATAATCGACTACATAGAGCAAGCCCAGTTGAAAATTAAGTTTATTGTAAACACACATGGACACACAGACCACGTCAAAGGAGACGCCATATTCCAAGAAAAGTACAACGTACCCATATTAATCCATAAACTCGACGCTTACTTCATTGAAAGTATAAAGAATGACAAAGCGCCAGAAAACATACTCTTAGAAGAGGGCAGCGTAATCGAGTTCGGCAAAGAAAACCTAAAAGTTATCCATACCCCAGGACACACCAGGGGCTGCATCTGCTTATTGGGGGAACACCTAGTCTTTACAGGTGACACTTTATTTGCAGGCGGTATAGGTAGAACAGATTTCCCAGAAGGTTCAATGACTGATATGAATCGTTCACTACAAAAAATAGAGAAACTACCTGATTTCATGCTCGTCTATCCAGGGCACGGAGAAACAACTATGATCGGAGAAGAAAAGAGGGTAAACCCTTTTTTGAGTGATAGAAGCCCTAACCTGATTTTCTAATTTAGGCATTTGAGTTTTGACTAAGTTCTTGCAGTGCACGTAAGCGCTTGATTATGTTCGGGTGAGTTGAGAGAATTTCAAGCAATGTGTCGCCTGAGGTAGGCTGCTTTGCAATGGTTTCTCTTAAGAGGTCTTTTTTGCTTAGGGCTTGACTTGCAAAGTTTAATTCTTCTGCGTCTACATTTGCCCGGTCAGGGTCAGAAATGAAAAGCGCCTTGTATGCAGTATTGGTTTTTGCTTGGTTCTTGTTCAGTTTGCTGCTACGTTTGCTTTCTTCGACAATCGTGATTAAGCCTGTGGAGAGTTTTTCTGCACCGTTTTCAACTATAGAGGCACTGTGTCTGTCTGCATAGTATTCCCGCAAACGACTCAAGTACAATGTAAAAAGGGTGAGTACCCAAGAGAAAGCCATGAAAGCAATGCCAATCAAGGCGTTGTTACCATTTCCTTCGCTTCTGCGTTCGCCGCCCAGCATACCTGACCACATGAGAGAGTAACCGATGTAGTAGAATAGGGCTGGAAGAAAAGAAACAACCATCATTACTTGAACATCACGGTGTTTTAAGTGTCCCAATTCATGCCCAACGACAGCTTCAACTTCACCATCGTCAAGCGATTTTAAGAGGCCCTCTGTTACGGCAACTCTGCTACCAGATAGGGGTGAACCATAAGCGAATGCGTTTGGGAGCGGTATTTGTGAGAGCATTAGTTGGGGTTTTTTGATTCCACTTTTTTTACTTAACTCTGCGACCATCTGGTGCAATTTTGGATTTTCGCTCTCAGATAGGGCTTTGACTCGGTACATTGCGCCTACAAGGTAGGGGGAAAGCAACCACTGTACAACGTTGAGAACGACTACGAGTGCGCCGACTGTTATTAAGTCGAAGTATCCGACCCATAGCAGTACAACTGAGAAAACTAGGGTAGTTAAGCCAAAAATGGCTGCCAGAGTAGCAACCATAGAAAAACGAAGCTTCCAAGTATTCATGAATATTTCACGCTTGATGTGAAATTATAGATCCTTTATGGGAACTTATAACCTTTATGCGATTACCCACTAATTTAAGGTCCTAAAAGGTTAGAGCTTTATGCATTAACTCTGACCACAGATGAAATAATAAGTCGATTTGAATCATCGCTAAACCTCTGCCCCTCGTAACCACCAAAAACGCAATTGACCATAAAACCAGCCTTAGTCAACATATCAACTAACGACCTATATTTATATAAGCGTACTTCATGCACAAAAGTCATCAATCTACGTGTAGGCTTAGCGCAGATAACCCATAAATCGCGAAGGTTTCCACTATCACGGCTTATGCTTCTCCTCTGAAGAAGTAAAAAACTCGGATACTCCCTCCATTTGAAAAACTTACAAAGAAACCACTTTAAACGTAACCTCAATAGAACAGGCAGCCAAACCCATTTCAAACGCTTCAAAAAGCCTCTATGCCTATACTTGCTAGTTAACTGTTCATAGTTAAAAACATCTAAAATAAAAAAACCAGTTTTCCTTATCACTCTATGTATTTCATTGAGACTTTGCAAGTCATCTTTTTTCGACGGCAGATATCCGAAAGAGGTGTCCATGCTTATGACAGCCTCGAAGTTTGCCTCTTTAAACGGCAAAAATCGCATATCACCTCTGACCAACTCAACATTTGCATTCCGATGTTTCGCTATTCGCAGTAACCTAAAAGAAGTATCTAAACCGATAATATCATAACCAGCTGAAGTCAGAGGCCTTAAGTGGCGACCATTTCCACAGGCAATATCCAAGATGTAGCCATCAAGTTTGAGTTGATTCTTTAAGAATGCAAGTTGGAGTTCTGTCTGGTTCTTGTCTGCGATTTCTTCCCACAATTCGCCCATTTTATCAAAAACATTACTCGTCTGGTTCATCCCGTTAAGCATACTGTTTCGAGCCGCTTAAATATGCAACTTCTTATTCACTAAACCAAGGAAGCAACACAGTTGACTGAAAAGCAGGATTGGCAACATCTATATATGCTCCTAAAACTCGCTGAAATGGGAGCCTACAACAGAATAGCCAAAATCTCAACTGAATACTTGTCCAAAAAACTGGGCATGTCCCAGCAAACAGCTTCACGGCACCTAATTGAGTTAGAACATAAAAGCTGGATACAACGCAACATAAGCCCAGACGGTAGCCTTATCAGAATCGAAGAGATAGGAACTAAGAAACTACAAAAACTTTACTCCAGCCTCAAGATCTTGATGGAAAAGGCCTACCCACCATCGGTCACGTTGGAAGGTTCTATTTTTACGGGATTGGGGGAAGGTGCGTATTATGTTTCGAAAGAATCCTATCGCAATCAAATCGTTGAAAAATTAGGTTTTGAACCCTACCCAGGTACACTCAACGTTAAACTAACGTCTGATTATGACATAAAGACACGACAAGAACTAGAAGCTTATCCAGCTATCGAAGTTATGGGTTTCCAAAACGAAGACCGCAGTTTTGGCCTTGTAAAATGTTATCCTGCAATAATAGGAGGTAAAGTAAAAGGTGCTCTAGTAACGGCTCTGCGCAGCCACTATGATGCGTCAGTTCTTGAGATAATTGCACCTGTATGTCTAAGAAAACAGCTAGGACTGAAAGACGGTAATAAAGTAAAAGTAGAAATAAGTACCCTAACTTAACTCTAAAACGGTGTCGTTCTGTACTTGAACTCAGTAGACTGTTGAGAAGGTTTACGCCGAGATGCGATTATATAACCGAGAGCCAATCCAACGGCTAAACCGCCCAAATGCGCTAGTATGTTAACATTTGCACCGGTGTTGATGATAAACAAGAAGAAAGCATAGACTAAAGCGCCCACAATAGATTGCCTCATAGAACGCCGATCATAGATTACACATGCACCGAACATTGCGAAAATCGCACCTGAAGCTCCAACTGAAATAAAATTGGGCCCAAACACTAAAGATAGCAAGTTACCTGCTAGACCGCCAAGGATGTAGATCCCAAGATATTCTGATAACGAAAACATTTCTTCTCCGCGCAAACCGAAGATGAGTAAGAAGAGCATATTGCCGACAAGATGATAAATAGAGGCATGGATGAACATAGACGTGAATAACTGCCAGTATGCACCTTCAAAGACAAAGGCGTTCACTTGCCCCCAAACGTACACGACTTCATTGCCAGTCACAAGTACATTTCCGCCGACTATAGCGCCGTAGATGTAGATAACTACGTTTAGAGCAATGAGAATGTATGTGGATTTGTACTTCTCGCTATTCATGGCGCTAACCGTTATTTTGCAAGTTTATCGATTATTTTCTGTTTAATCTTTGTGGAGCTATCTAAAATATTCTGCCCAAATTTGCCGATCCTAACAACAGATACAGGCAGTTTATGTTTTGCCAAATATTCTTTGACTTCGAATTCCATTTCTGCTTGGTCGTAGCCTAGCGCGATTATGTCTGGTTCAATTTTTTCGATGACTTCGCCAATGTTTAAACCCTCGTAACCTAATACTGCTTCATCAACCACTCTCAATGATTCTATGAGCGCTTTGCGCTGTTCCTCAGACATAATAGGCTTTTTGCCCTTCATTTTCTCTGCGGTTGTATCTTTAGCAATAACCACGATAAGTTTGGCGTTTTTTCCACCTGATTTTTTAGCGTCTTCTAGAAACCTTACGTGCCCTAGGTGGAGGAGATCAAAGACGCCTGAGGCTATGACTATCTTTTGTTTCCTTGCTTTGTTGGCCATTCAAAGTTCACTGCGCCGATTAATCTTAAAGCATCCAGCAGCCCTTCACAGTAAGCCACTGAGGTTAAGCTGGTTTCAAGCTTGCCTTGAGCTTTATAATACTTTGCATCTTCCAAATAATCAGTTGCCCAACGCAAAACCTCTGTCACAGTCACCTCATTGATGACTATCGGGGTTTGTTTCCGCTTCAGTTCCGAAAAAACTTTCTCGGCAGATGAAATGTACTTTGCAGCGAGGCCTTCTAGGCTCATTTGACAAGTCTCCTAAAATCTTCAGGTGCGCCCGCAAAAGCGATTAATGTGTCAACTTCCATGAAATGTAAATCGCCTGGTATGATCAGGCTAAATGGAGGCTCACCAAAATCAAAGTTAACCAAACTTTTTATGTAATCTGCCTTCAATATAGGATTGTTAGCGCCCGCCCTTGCGATACCCACTGCAACCGTGTCAGGGGTAATAATGCCCATCTTTTTGTTTTCTTCAACTTTTTGTAGCAATTTTATGGCTTGATTAATCGATAAGTACTGGTTTTCAGTCACCTTCAAATCTAGTAGACACAACGTATGCAAACCTAACTTTTTGTTTTGACCAATTACGTTGTATGGTGTTTCTGAGAAATTATCTGGAAATGGAACGGTAACGGTTTTTCCAAATTTATAGTTGTGTAGTCCTGAGAGACTAACAATGGCGGACATTATTGATATTCCATGCACTACACGGGTTTTTATCCCCTGCTTCTCTGCATCAATGCGTAGAGCAACATGTGTGGTAGCTATGAAGGGGTCACCGGGCACCAAAAACACGGTCTTACCTACTTTAGCAGCTTGAAGGATAACTATACCGCCTTCTTCCTCTAGGTCTCGTCTGGTGATAAGTTGTACTCTTTTACCGCAGAGCGCTTCAAAGCGTTCCAGCGAGAAGTCTGGCATGCAACTTGTGTAGTTTTCCATGAAAACTGCGTCGGCGGTCCTAGTTTCATCTAAGCCTTTTGCTGTTATGCCTTTCTCGTCATTTAATCCTAAACCTACGAATACGAGTTCCTTCAAATTGAGCCCTTGAAAAGTAATCTATGATAGGTAGCTTAAAGTTATTTTTCCTTAATTTCTCCCTTCTTGACTAACTCATCATAGTAGTTTCGACAGGCGGCCATAGTTAGACCGTATCGTTGACAAAAGATTGCGAGCACTTCTTCAATAGATTGAACTGGTTTTCTTTGTGCGATCATTTCTTTGAGGGCTTCTTTTGAGTGTTTCTCATCGACTATTTTTTTACTCATTTCTTTCCTCGTCCTTCATGTTATAGTAGCGTTCTTTTACATGTTCTAAAAGCCTTTTGGATCAGATCTTTTTTGGATGGAACATCCAACCAAACCTTTATTAGATTTACGTTAAAATGGAAAACGTAGAATCCAGCGGCAGGGGAGCAGACAATAAAACCTATCGAGAGTTTGGTCAGGGACAACATTAAGAATCTTAAACCATGTATTCATGGCGCTGAAGTTCTAGCTGCCGCAAATGAAAGCGGATTAAAACCTCAAGAAATATTAGATTTTAGCTCAAGCGTGAACCCTCTTGGTCCGTCCAAAAAAGCGCTTGAGTCAATCAAAGGTGCCTTTAGCAAAATTGAGTCTTATCCAGACTCAAACTCCAATGAACTAAGGCAAGTAATTGCTAGCCATTTCAACGGGATAAGTAAGGACAATATAGTAATGGGAAACGGATCAACCGAACTCATGTATCTATTCGCTGAAACCTTCCTCAAAAAAGGCGAGAAAGCACTCATACCAGCACCTACGTTTGGCGAATACGAAGCAGCGGTCCGCAAAACCGGAGAATCACCAAAATTCTTCAGGTTGAACAGTAATTTGCAGATTGATGCTGAGGCGTTCAAATATGAAATGGCTGGTGTAAAACTTGTTTTCTTATGTAATCCAAACAATCCCACAAGCAAACTCATCCCCAAAGAAACTCTAAGTGAAATCCTCGAAAATGCCTTGGCACAAGATGTCCTTGTTTTTTTGGACGAAGACTTCTTAGAGTTTGTCGAAGACGAAAGAAGTCGAACATTAATTAACAGCATCGTAAAGTATCCTAACCTGTTTGTTTTGCGTTCATTCACAAAGATTTTTGGCTTAACAGGTTTGCGAGTAGGTTACGGTATTGGGGCTAAAGAGATAATTGACGTTTTGCTATGTGCCAAGATTCCTTGGAATGTTAACTGCTTAGCTCAGGCTGCCGCCGTTACTGCCTTCAATGATAATGATCATTTAAGGGTAACACGTGAATTAATAAAAAAAGAAAAAGCATGGCTACAAAAAGAACTCCGTAAATTTGCAGCATTCAACTTTTCACCCCCTGACGCAAACTTCTTTTTTATAGATATACAAAACGCAGGCTTAACTGCTAATGCATTAAAACACAGAATGCTAAAGCAAGGCATTCTAATCCGTGACTGTAGCTCATTTGTTGGATTAAATGAATTCTACATCCGAGTTGCAGTAAAAACCCATGAAGAAAATATGCGGCTAATAGAAGCGTTTAAGCACTCGTTAAGCACGATTTGAGTCGTGAACTATGTTTACGCTTGAAATGTCTTGGCTAATCGATTCCGTCTTCATTTTTACACTGGCATTCCTAATTGATTTAGTATTAGGCGAATACCCAGATAGGATCCATCCTACAATCGGTATAGGCAAAATCATACTTTACCTCAAAAAGAAAGCAAAACACGCAAACCCGCGAATCGAAAAGGCAAACGGCGTCTTGATGGCAATATCTATCATATTAATTGTTGCCCTACCTGTTGGTGTATTGCTTTGGTGGCTACGGTTATCGTTTGGCTCAATACCATACATAATCGCAGGGGCAATCTTATTCAAGGCAACTTTTGCAATCAGAGGCATGGGACAATATACTAAGCCAATTGCCGCGGCTCTCAAAAAGAATGATATTACAGAAGCGAGAAAATGGTTGCCCTATATTGTCAGGCGCGATCCAAACAGCTTAAATGAACGCCAAATAATCTCAGCAGCCGTCGAATCCATCGCAGAAAGTACAACCGATGGCATCACCGCACCATTCTTCTTCTTTGCTATCTTCGGAGTCCCAGGAGCATTCGCTTACCGAGTAATTAACACATTGGATTCTATGGTTGGCTACAAGAACGTAGAATACAAAAATATCGGCTGGTTCTCTGCCAAAATGGATACGATAACTAATTTCATTCCAGCCCGTTTGACGGCTTATTTGATGGTTCCCGTAGCACTTATGTTGGGTGAGAATTGGCGTGAGTCTTGGCGCATTCTACAACGTGACAAGCACAAGACAGCCAGCCCAAATGCGGGCTATACGATTTCAGCGATGGCTGGCGCCTTAAACATTCAGCTTGAAAAACAAGGCTACTACAAACTAGGCGATGATCATGGTATTTCACATGAAGATATCGGTAGCGCCTTGCGGATTATGACATTGACTGCTGCATTGTTTGGATTAGTAGTTGTCTTGCCTGTTTTGGCTCTTCGAATATACATAGTTGGGTTATAGTCTATAACCGGAAAATGCTTTCGCTTGCTCTACTGAGATCTCAGTTTATGATGGAAATTTTGTTCCTCATTTTATTTCTGCGGTTATACGTCATGAGTAAGGCTAACAATAAACCGACTCCTAAAGCAGCGGCAACTATGACTATTCCCCCAAATTCCAGGTTTATTGATTGTGGGTTTTCGGTTTGTTGTGTAGGTGTTGGTTGCACTTCGGTATTGTTTGTTGGAGAGACCGTTGGAGTTGCTGTGGGGGTATTAGGTGTAGTTGTAGGTTTAGTGGTGGCTGTGGGGGGAGTGTAAGTTGGGGTTGGGACAGCTCCTTGACCAGTTATGGATGAGAGTACACTTCTAGCCATGCTACCGTCAAGCGTAATTGAATCAGGGGTAGCAACCTCAACATAACTCATAGTTATAGAAACTATTTGGGAAATCCAAGAAGCACCATTATATCCAGGAAGTATTAAACGAAGACCATCAGTCAAGGGTACGCCGTCTATTTCGTAAGCGATTATCGTTTGAGGTGCTTGCGCTACTTCGATGGGTATCATGACTTTGTATTGGTCGCTGGCTATGAACAGGATTGAGTGTACATCTGAATCAATGTTTGTTTGGTTTAATAAATAGCTGAGTTGGACTCCACCCCATTCACCGCTGCCCAGTATGTTTCCATAGCAGTATAGTGCGGCGAATTCGATTGTTTTGGGCATTTCTGCGAGCTGTTGATATGTGAAGTTATAGGTTGTGTCTGATAGGTCAATTATTTTGAGGCTGCCGCTGTCAGCTGATGCTGGCGCAATTGTTGATGTTAGGATTGTGATTGCTATTACTGTTAAAATAGTTTTTAATTTCAATTGGAACACCTCAAACGTATAATATGACACGTGTCATACTCTTAAACCCTTCTCAACAACCAAAACAAAAACCAACATTAACAAATCACGACAACTCAAGAAAAACACAAACATATTAGCAAACGCTGCCAAAACAGCGTAAGAACACCTTCGCTGGAGTGACTGAATTAAATGACGCATATAATGATGGGCAAGAAAATCCAGTTAAAGGAACACGAGACTGACAATTTAGCTGAAGACCTAAACAAAAAGAAAAGAGTCACGGAATCTTATTCCATATATCCCAAAGGTTTCTCCAGTCATTTGCAATACGCCTCCACACAACTACATACTTTATTTTTTGTTCAGCGATGTTTCCATCCTTAGATTGTATCTTAAGCAAACCAGTGCCTCTCTCTTGAACATACTCATCGTCTCCCAACAAATCCAGCGTAGTCAAATTAGCCTCCCTAACTCCCGAACTCATTACGCCTCTCCAAAACTTCTCAATAGCTTCTTTTCCCAGAACAAAATCTGCGTCAGGCGGAAAAAGTATAGAGTCTTCAACATATCCTGATAAGGTTATTGAAGCATCACCTTTTAGGAATCCCTCTGAAAACTTTCTGTTTGCATCATCAATCGCTTTTTTGATTTCTTCATCCACCATCTTTCACCTCCAAGCAACATACATCAAGCCTCTCGATTTTTAGACAAGTTTTACTGCTTCCTCTCTAGGAATGGCTACGAGGGTTTCTGTTGCTACCCACTCTGAAAGGCCAATGGCCATTTTCATCGCTTCCTTCTCGCTTTCTGCTTCAAAAACTGCTACTGCATCGTAGCGTCCAAGTGTCCAGTACCAATTCAGCATGTTTATGCCTTTTTTCTTCCAATCTTCAATCATCTTAGCAGTATCACCAATATCTTTCTTTTCTGCCGGCGGTTTTCGGAATTTAGCCAGACTAATAAATATCAAATTGACATCCACCTCCTAAGTCTTGAACCTCAGTTAGCAATGCTTCAATAATTTTATTAAGAATATGTGATTGCAGCAACACAGCAATAAGTGTGTGCAAATCCTTTTCGTCTCAGTGTCCAGGTTTTAATCAGGTTAATCATAAAAGGCGTAAGAGACAGAGGCCTATTGCACTTACGAATACATGATCTTGCTTTTGTCTACTTCAGACGTGGATTTCTCAGGTTTATCCATCCATAGGAAAAAATCAAATAACGGTGAAGTGGTAGTAGTCGTCCAGTTATATTTTTCTAGTGGACCACTACTAAAACGCAAAGAGAAAACACCTTACGAAAAGAGAATTCAAAGTAAATTACTTAGACAAGTGAAGCATGTTGCCAAAAAGGAGTGGCGCGGGATGTGGGAATTGAACCCACGCGGCCTTTCGACCACAGACTTAGCAGGCCTGCCCCATACCAGGCTTGGGGAATCCCGCACATAGATGTTTTTTTTCCAAGCCTGAATCTGTCAAAGTTTGGTGATCAATATTTGCTTGAACACCATCTTGACCAGCATCTGCAAATTGAGTAGAGCCTACTTTAATTAAGGTTTTCTCAAAGCACCCTGAACCATTTGGAAGATTTAGAGATTCAATATAAGAAGCTCTCTGTTGATGGTAGAAGAACTTGCTCTCACCTAACTCAACTTTTCCTCCATAATGTCTGATTCTAAAGAATTTTCCTAATTGTTGAAGATACCCTTCTTGCTACAAAGCGACCTACTATTTGTTTTGAATGACTTTAAAGATCTGTCTATCAACCTTATTCATTTCCTTTTTGATATGAGCTAGTTTTTCTCTTAATGACATAATTTCTTTAGCTTTTACTTTGTCTGTAATTATTATTCCATCATTAAGTCTCAAAGAATCATACACTTTTAGTATTTCATTTTCTACATGCAATCTTTCATTACTCAGAGCCCTATACTTTCTTAATAAAGCATCAAAATCATTTTGTAATTTATCCTTCATACACTCACTCTCATACTTATTTAGAAATTCTAGCCTATTTAGATATTTGAATTTTAAAGATTTCTAAACACAGAATAAGATGCACCAAAGATGCAATTCAACAGACATACAACAATCGAACATAGTAAAAGCTATGTGGAATATCAAAAATTCCATGTCAGTCTGAATGTTCGAGTTGTCGAGCTTTTTTTCTTATTTGGATGGTTTGTCGTTCTTAAAATTGACTCGTCAACCATAGTCACTGGAAACCCCCTTTTGAAAAAGGCTCAATTGCCAGCTTAGTGGATTTCCGTTATTTCCAGGCCTTTTTAAAGAGAAAAGTTTAAGGGTAAATGATTCTTTTAGGTTCCGAGTATTCTTACTTTGAGGGTTTGTGGTTGACCAAAGTCCTAACAATCGAGGAACGTAAAGCAGAAGTTCTAATAAAACTAAGAAAGTACAAACTAGTTGAGAAAGAAAAATTCGAAGGTGCATACGCCTACATTATTGATATCCCACAGGACAAAGAAAGAGCTATTGTATGGTGTATTTTAGGCGAAGCCACTGTGGGTATTGCAGCGATGAATACCCTCTACAAGATAATGAAGGAAAAAGAGCTCGAACGAGCGATCGTAGTCACTGAAGGGCGCTATACCCACGCAGTTAAACTCGGCGCAAAGAAGAAGAATGTAGAGTTGCTTCCAAAATCATTCCCAGTCTTTGACATATTCGAGCATGCACTTGTCCCGTTCCACGAAATTCTAAGCGAAAAAGAAAAGAATCAGCTCCTTGCCCAATTCAAAGTTAAACCCTTCCAGATGCCTCAAATCAGATCAGGCGACCCAGCAGTCAAAGCAATCGGAGCACAACCCGGTGACGTACTAAAGATTACACGAAAAAGCCAAACTGCAGGAGAACACGTAACCTACAGGTACGTAGTCGAATAAACCGATTCCCCAACTTTTATTCAATCATTTGTCGTTTATCCTTAAGCTGTATCCTTTTTTGTAGGCAAAAGTTCATCTAAAATAACCAACGCTTCTCCAAAGGGCATACTGAACCGCTCAGCGAGTTCTGTAGGGGAGATATTTGGAGCGGAAGGCAAGACGGAGTCACGAACGTAGGCTTTATGAGTAGGGTACATGACAGAAGCATGGACAGTTTCTATTAGGAGTTGCCAGAGTCTCTCTTTAGTGAATTCTTCCAAATTCATATTTATCGACCAATTATTACATATTTTATTTTGACTTACATAAAAACAGTAGAGATAAATTCGGCAGTCTCTGCCTGTATAGCAGGGTGCTTGATCTTTTTGAAGGCTGCAATTTATCGTGGAGCAAACAACATCAAAATAGAGGATTTACCAAAGCCAGAAGTTAAGGGCAAAAACGTACTTGTTAATTTCACAGCTGGAAGCCTATGTGGAACTGACATGCACTTCTATCATGGCGATTGGAAATGGATGAAGAGAGGCAGAATCATCGGGCACGACGCTTGCGGAGTGCGAGAGGACACTGGCGAGCGGGTTGTTATGGTTCCTATCGTCAACTGTGGGCACTGTTACTTCTGCCTAAGAGGATTACCGACCTATTGTGTTCGAGGAAAGTTCTATGGACTAACACGAGATGGCTTTTTCGCTGAATCAAAAGCCATACCGCCTAGAAGTTTGATTTCTATACCACCAAACGTAAGTGACGAAGAAGCTGCGGTAGTCGAACCAGTTGCGTTGGCTCTTCGTGTGATGAATAGTTTGACGCCTAATTTGAGCGATTGGGTAACAATAGTTGGACAAGGCGCTATTGGTTTATTGTTGACGCAGGTGGCTTTGATGAAGGGCTGTCGAGTTATAGCAGTGGATATCGAAGATTACAGATTGAAACTTTCTGAAAAGTATGGTGCAGAAGTTGTAATAAATGCCAAAAAACAGGATGTGATCAAGACAGTGCGTAAACTGACGAAGAGGGGATCAGATTTTGTCATTGAAGCTGCCGGAACCAAAGAAACTGTTGAGCAAACTCCGTTTCTGGTCCGTAAAGCTGGCAAAGTTGCCCTTATCGGGGAATCTAAGGGTTACCTGAACTTGGAGGATGCAGATGAGGCGTCGTTTTTTACTATGTATATTTCCCCAGTTGAATATCCAGTGGCTATTGAGTTGATAGCACACAAAAAAGTAGATGTCAAGGGGCTAATAACTAACAGGTTCAAACTTGATGAACTTGAGAAGGCACTACAAACGTTTGATAACCCATCTGAGAAAGCTGTCAAAGTCGTCATAACAAGATAGTCAACTTATCTTCACTGACCACAAAGTATATTTCTGTTAGCGAAGTGTAAACCCCAAACTCGCTGAAAACGGAGCCACTAATTATGCCGATAGAATCAGTTATATTCGATTTAGACGGAACACTGGCAGTTTTTAATCTTGACTACAAAGCCTTGCGTGGAGAAGTTAGAAGCTACTTAATGAGAATAACAGTTCCTGGATCGGTCCTAGAGGTTAACGAGAGCATCTTTGATATGATGCAAAAAACAGAGATTTACCTAAAAAACAACGGCAAAAATGCTAAAACCCTTAAGGAAGCCCGAACTCAAATCCTAGCTATAGCCGAAAAATACGAGATGGAAGCAGCCACAACCACTAATCTTCAGTCCGGCGCCGTTGAAACACTCAAAGAACTCAAAAAAATGAAGCTAAAAGTTGGGCTTTGCACAACCAGCGGCGAGGCAGCAACAAATTACATACTAAAACGTTTCAAGATAGCAGATTATTTCCAAGTTGTAGTTCCACGGGACAGGGTTAAGCGTGTTAAGCCTAATCCTGAACAATTTGAGCTGGCACTCAAAAAGCTTGATGCACGAGCAGACACTACCTTAATAGTTGGAGATAGTAAGGTAGACGTAGAAAGCGCGAAAGAAATCAAAGCCCTCGCAGTAGGCTTACCGACAGGGCTCTCGACAATAGAAGAATTAACGAGCCACGGGGCAAACTACATTATAACATCATTAAATGACTTGCCTACACTAATAAAAAAGGTAAATAAAGATTAAGCCGCAGTTATTACGCCGCCATCCTTACAGACAAGTTTTCTTTCCCTAACCAACCTCTTGAGCACATCAGAGAAAACCATCTTAGCTTCTTCACCTATATAGTTGACACCGAAAACTTTCGCGGTTTCAGAAACAAGTGAATCATCACTTATACCCAAAGCATATCGGGCTATTTGCTCCATTGCAGCTTCGACTTCTTCGGGTGCAATGTACTGAGGTTTACGTTTTGATTCTGGAATGCCTTGGGTTGGAACACGTATTGGGGTTTCTTTTAGTCCAATTGGCCAGAGGTAACTACCTTTGATCGCTACTTTCTGTTCGCGAATAAGCTTGTTCAAGGATTCCTTAACCGCATGTGAAATTTTCAGTGATACACGTTTTATACCCCATGTTGCAGCAAGCCGCTCAACAGCATAGTCGAAATGTACGGGTCCCTCATTCTGTATTAATTCATTCAAGAGTACAGTTTGGTTTTTGCGGTTTTCGGGGAAGTGAAACTCGTTCTTCTGCCTCGAATCGACTGTCGCTCCGTCGTTGGAGACTTTAATATATGGATTATAAGTTGCTTTCAAAGGATGCACTTTGTAGGGTACACCGATTTTTTCAGTTCCGCTATATTGATTCTTCTGAATATCAGCAGTAGGACCAGTTATTGGCTTTTGAGCGTCTTTTTCAATCTGTTGTTTACTTGCTTTCTCAAGAGCTTCTTTTAAGCGACGGATTTCTGAGTCACGTCTTGCAACCCAAGCAGGTGACCAAATACGATAAATGCGCCACCCCAACTGACGAAGTACTTGTTCGCGGAGTCGATCGCGGTCCCTTGCGCTATTACTAGACTGATACGTTGAGCCGTCACATTCAACGCCTAGCAGGAATGATCCTGGATTAACTGGATCCTCTACTCCTAAATCTATTTTGTAACCGCTACAGCCTACTTGAGGGACCACTTTATAGCCTAGCTTCTTGATTTCGTTAGCAACATCTTCGTCTAGAGCCGAATCGAAAGTGCCCGCTTTGGTTTTGCATGTCTTTAGAGTGCGTGCGCCAAGTTCTGCGTAGTCTATGTATTTACGTAAAGTTTGGATCCCTAAGGCTTGGGTATCGGGATTGATATCTGAACCCTTGATGGATGTAATCAAAAGAACTTTTTCACGCGCACGTGTGACAGCCACGTTTAAGCGGCGCTCGCCTCCTGGTTTGTTGAGCGGACCAAAATTCATTGTGATTTGATGGGTCTGGTCATAGCCATAGCCTAAGCTAAAAAATATGACATCACGTTCGTCGCCCTGTACATTTTCTAGGTTCTTTACGAAGAAGCCTTCTAAGCGGTCTCCTTTAAAGAAATGTTCAAAGTCAGGTTGCTCTTTTAGGCGTCGGTCTATTGCTTCTGTCACAGCATCCATTTGAGCTATGCTGAATGTAACGACACCGAGAGTTTTTTTTGGATAGTTCTTGAAGTGCTCAAAGATCAGGTCTGCGACTTTTTCTGCTTCTTTAGGGTTGTCTCGTTTGCCCCCACGGTCGTATATGCCATCAGGTACATAGACTAGTTTTACACCTAAACTGTCAGTTTCAGCTTGGGCGGAAGGAAATGTGATCATAGTATCGTCGTAGAAACGGTGGTTAGAGAATGCAATTAATTCTTCATGCTTGCTTCTGTAGTGCCATTTCAAGGTTTTTACTGGTAAACCGATTCCCAAGCATTCGTCAAGTATGCTATCAAAGACTTCTACGTCATCATCTGCTAGCTCATCCCAATCGACATCATCAAGCAGGTTCTTTTGGAAGAATGAAGTAGGCGGTAACTGTTTGTCGTCTCCTGCGACAACGATTGTTTTTCCGCGATAAATTGCGCAGATTGAGTCTTCAGGAACAAGTTGTGAGGCTTCGTCAAAGAGTACTAAATCAAACTTCGCATCCGGTGGTAAGAACTGACTTACAGAGATAGGGCTCATTAACAGACACGGTTTTAGTTTAACTATCAAGTTTGGAATTTTTTGCAGTAAAATACGGATGGGCATGAGACGTCTTTTCTTGGCAGCTTCTTTGGAGAGTATGCCTGCTTCTGCATCTGCAGCTTGTATGAGGATATCTTGTGGTTTGCGGCTGTTTGCAGCTTCAATAACCATACCTGATGTAAGGTGAATAAGCTCTTGGTCTAATTGTTTGAAGTCAGCGATTAGTTGTTCATGATTCTCTCTTCGGAATCTGCCGAGTTTTTGATCTTCATTGTAGATGTGGTTTATCCATTCTTGGTAAACGCTTTTTTGGAAAACAGGTACCAAATCAACGGACGGAAGTTTTTCATCAACTAAGCGATTAAAGAATGCATCCAAACCACGTAGAGTAAAGCGATTTTTGGCGTCTTTAAAGTCTATCCAGACCTGCAGGTCATCAACTCGGTCACGTAATGCCTGTATGCGTTTAATTATTAGTTTGATTTCCAAATCTTTGAGAGGCTGGTTTTGGTAGCGTAACTCAGTGTCAAAACGCTTTTGGAAGTCTGATAAAGCATTGAGTGAAGCGTTTCGTAGTTGAACCAGTTCTGTGTTCAATGGAGCAACAGATGATCCTTTCGCGGCAATCTCAGCAAAAGTTTCAGGGACTGGGATGTCACCGAACGCCAATTGAACTTTTTTAACCCATTCAAGCACTGTTACAATTTCTTGCCAGTCAGTTTTCAAACCTTGAAAGCGGACGCCATATTTCTCTTGAAGTTGAGTTTTTTCGCCTACAATTTGGGCTTCTTTTTTACGTATTTCCTCAGCATTTTTGAGATCTTCGATGAGTTGCTTATAATTTTGTGGGTCAACCTTAGCTACAGATAAGGTTTCATTCGTTAGATTAGAAAGAGGAGTTAGTTGTCTTTCTATTTCTGTTGCCCATTCCTCAACCACTGGCAGAGATGCTTGAGTAATAGCATCATCAGAACGGAGAATTTTTGGGGGAATCAACGATTCAATATCTTTCAACTGCTGTTCCCATTTATCCATAGAGTTCTGAAGATCCTGCCCAAGATGTTTTATCATTGGTGAGGGAGCTGTAGATGCAGTTAGCAGCTTGATTAGTGCTTCCGGAATTTGGGTTCCCCACGAGAGTTTCTTGATTTCTTCGATAAGTTGAATAGCCTTTTCAGCACCCTGAAAGTCAGTTTTACTCTTATGATAATAGTGACCAAGTAGGGTACGAACAGTTTCTGCTGACTCATCGATTTTAGCTTTAAGCTTCTTGACTTTGCGAGCGTCAATTAAATCTTGCAGGATGTCCTTGGGGACTCTCCCGTTATTGGTCAATTTCGCTATACGTTTTTGATCGTTGCGGTAGTTTGAGTTGAAGATTTTCATGCTGCTTTGGTAGGGTCCGCTATAGTTAGTTATGAGTTCGTCCAAATCCAATTGGTAGATGTCATCGCTATAGGTTTCGTCTAAGCGGCTTTTTAGTAAGCTATAGTCCTGGTAGAGTTGTTTAGTGTTGGTAATTGTTTCCTTCAATTCTTCCATGTATTTAGCGTCGAACCACAGAGGCTCAGGTTTATCTTCAGCAAAACATAACCGTGCCATTCGAGAAAGTTGCTTCACCTGTGTTACGGTTAAGTCACTACTGTCCAAGCCCAGCATAGTTGCAAGAGCTTGAGAGTTATCTTGCCACTTTCGCACGTTTAACTGGGTGCTCTTGATGAATGCTAAAAATTTCTCTCGTTTAGTTAATAATTCACCTTCCTGCACGGTTATTATTCCAAGGGCACTTACTAATGCCGTGGTAACATGTTGCATCTCCTTGGATTTTGTTAGCGGCAAATCAAACAGTTCAGCATTGTATCGTTGCACGAGGCTTTCCCGTGTCTCTTTTATCCACATACTGACTTCAAGGTACACCTTAGCTTCCGCTAACATTTTACCTATGTCAAGGTTGGTTAACCAGAACTTTTCAGGTTTGGGACTTTCGAAAAGGAAGGCGCTGACGTCAAGAAGCCATTGGACGCGGTGAAAGGTTTCAGGTGGGAATACTCCTAACTTTGCGGAGAAGTCTTCAGTTTCTACTTCAAGTTCATGGAGGGTTTCGTTTATCTCTTCCAATGTAGTTAGAAGTTCGCTGCGGATTTCAAGGTTATACTTGTCAACTTTGTAACCTATCCACGGAAAGTCTTGTTCGCCTACCACTTGCCAAACCTTGCTGAGTTGCGAAACCAGTTCTTCGAGTTCACGCATCTTTTGCGGAGTCAGAGTGCTCAATTCTGTTAAGCCGACTGGCACGAATGGAACCCGGTCCAAGCCGGATATCATATTTAGGACTTCAAAGGCGCTTCTCTGCATAAATGGACGATTAATATGCAATGTAGACACGTAACCGTTCAGAGCTTCTCGGTACTCAATTAACCTTTCAAACTCGTGAGCAGAGGGCAATTTGCGAGGAATAATATTTTCATCAAGACTACGCTTTAACTCTGCCACAACTTGTTGCTTGTTGGCTTTACTACTGTGCAATTCTAGACAGAAATGTGCTAAACCCACTTCACTGAGTCGTTTGTATACCACTTCAAGCGCAGCCATCTTGTCACTAACAAAAAGCACACTTTTACCGTTGGCTATGCACTCCCCGATTATGTTTGCGATTGTTTGACTTTTGCCGGTACCAGGAGGACCCTTCATGACGAAACTTTGCCCATGCAAAGCATACTCGATACTAACCCTTTGACTACTATCAGCATCCAGAACTTGATAGGTTTTTGCAGGCAGTTCGATCTTGTCAACGTCTTTTTCTTCGGGTAAGCCAGTTAGAATGAGGCCCTCTTCTTTTATTCCAGCGATGGCACGGATTATGGAATGCTGGGTTACGATAGGGGAATTGGCTTCCAAATCCTTGTAGATAACGAGTTTTTGGAATGAAAATAATCCTAAATCTGTCGATGGTTCTGTTTTCCACCCCATTTCAGTTACTACTTGTTCAACTTTTGTGTAGTAATCAGCTAGGTTTTGCCCTTCCCACTCTTCAGGTAATGGTGGCAGGTCGATCTTGAAATCAGTCTTTAGTTTCGCCTGAAGTGCAGGATTGATGACGGCTTCATCTTCAATAGGTGGTACCGCGATGTTGTAAGGTTGCCTTATTGTTTCCTTTCCCAACTCTAAGGGCACAAGAATAAGTGGTGATTGAACTTTTTCTTTTGTTTCAGAATCCACCCAGTTGAGCGTTCCAAAAGCTGCGTGTAATATTCGGACGCCCCGTTCACGGTAATCAAGAAGTGAACGACGCTCAAGAGTTTTTAGATTACGTTCGAGTTCTTGATGGGACAAATTCCCACAAACAAGCTGTTTTGCTGTAGGCCGTTTGGGTTCTTCTACGGTATCGGTTATAAAGTGTGATCTTGAAGTATCTTTTTCAAGGATTGTGGTTTTATCTTTGTTTTTTTTAATGCCTTGTGTTTTAGCCAATTCAGAATTGGTCTTTGCTTGTTTTGGTTCTTCAGGAGGAAGAAAGAATTCTAATCTGTTCTTTTTTATGACTAAAGACTCAAAGATCTTTTGGGAATCAGGTTGAGTGATTGTCAGGCTTCCACGTTTTGATTTTTTGAAATATAAAAGATTATTTTTTCTTGAAAGATCAATTAGTCGTGATTTCCAGTCTTCGACGCGTTTCATAGTAGCAGAGGTTAAAAAAGGGTCAGTCATTAAAGGCACATCCACTTTGGTACAGCTTAGCTTATTGTATTGATCATTCTTTAATATTTACGGTAGCTTAATCTGGCTCAAAAACAATCAATTATTTAACTTCTGTTTGTGAAAAGAGTCACTTGATACGTGATGCTTGATCTATTGCATCCGAAACGACTTTTAAAACGTTTTTAGTCCCTATTGAATGGATTTCAAGAATTTCAATGTTGATACCGAGCTTTTTGAGGTCTTGCTTACATTTTTCGGAGTTGCCACATGTGTCTAAGAGCATGATACCTTTGACTCCATTGAACATTCCTACAAAAACCTCTTCAGTGATGCCTTCGTGCATTAAGTTCTCTTTCATATCCGCAAAGAACTCTATCATGCCTGGACCCATAAACATCAGGTTATGTTCGGGGTCAGCTTGCAAGAACTTGCCTTTGCCACCTAGCTGACAGTCGATGCAGTTAACAGCGTCAACCTTAACGATTTTGTATTCATCGGCTAACTTCTTCATTTCCCCATCTTGCCCAAGACACAAATCACCATAAACTAGAACAATCTTGCCCTGAAACCGTTTCTGAGTGTATTCCAGCATTTTCCGCAAATTGATTTCTAAGGAGTTATAATCTACATGGAAGTTTTTGCTTACAAAGACCAATTCTGCATCAAGTTTACCCTGTTCTTTGAGCTGCTTGAGCTCTTGTTTTAAGACGCTACAAGAAACTAGGCAGACTTGAGGTTTTTTATTCATTTTTCCCCTGCATAGACTGATTATCTGATCACAAATAAGCTTTTCAAATTAGCAACATTCTGTAGGTACCTATAGCAATTAGCTTTAAATTAAGCAAGTAAGCACTAGATCGGTTGGTGGGTTACCTACCAGATGGTTGGGAACTTTTGCTCTCTTCCTGAAAGCGCGGATTTTTCCAATCATATAGTGGGAACCCACCAATTCTTAGAAAAATCAAAAGTCGTTGAGAGAAATTAGGCTTTAAAGCAGTACCTCGGCCATTGAGGCCACTGCTGCGGCTGATTACATGTGCCGAAGTCCAAAGTTAGTTCCATGCCGATTTTTAGCTGTTCCTGCTCAATGTTCTGTATCATACCAGGGATTCTGAGTCGACCTACCATTTCGATTATGCCCACAGCATATGGTGTTAGTGCTTGGAACTGTTGGGGTGCAACATTGATTATAGTATAGGTGAGGAGCCTACCTTTGCCTGAAACTTGGATCCAAGTGAACTCTTTGGAGTGGCAGTTACTGCATAGTGGGCGCGGAGGCAAATGAATTGTTCCGCATTTCATACATTTGCCAGCCATCAACTTACCCTGCTGTAGGAACTTATAGAATTGATCAATAGTAAAAGGCTCAACAATACTCATTAATGATTTCTCCTGTAAACGTGCACAGCCGCAGTAGCGCCCGATCCGCCGATGTTGTGCGTCAGACCGACCTGTGCGTCTTTTACCTGACGTTTTTCTGCTTGACCAGTAAGCTGTAGATACATTTCGTAAGCTTGTGCAACTCCTGTGGCGCCGACGGGGTGACCTTTGGCTTTTAATCCACCACTGGTGTTCACAGGGATATACCCACCCAGCGTAGTTGCTCCACTCTCCACTAGTTTTCCTGCTTCGCCGACTTTGCAGAACCCTAGATCCTCATATGCGATGAGTTCTGCAATAGTGAAGCAGTCATGTACCTCTGCCAAGTTGACTTGGTCGGGTTTTATGTTAGCCATTTCATAGGCAGCTTTTGATGCAAGTTTGGTTGATTTTAATGAGGTTAGGCTTTCTCTTTCGTAGAGTCCGATGACATCGGTTGCTTGGCCGCTACCGATGATGTGTACTGGTTCGTCTGTGTATTTGTTGGCGAGTTCGGGTTTGGTTATTATGATGCAGCTTGCGCCGTCGGAGATGAGACTACAGTCGTAGAGTTTTAGTGGCCATGCAACATACTTTGAAGCCAATACAGTTTCAAGAGTAATTTCCTTTTGCATGTGGGCTTTTGGGTTTAGGCTACCGTGATAGTGGTTCTTGACGGCGACTTTTCCAAACTGCTGCTCAGTCGTACCATAGGTGTGCATATGCGCGGTTGCCATCATGGCGAATAATCCTGGAAATGTGATGCCGTGGAATTGTTCAAATGGAAAATCGGCGGCCATCGCGAGGTATTCAGTGACTTCAGCAGTGGTTCGATGTGTCATCTTTTCAACACCGCCCACAACAACCATGTCAGCAAGTCCTGAAAGAACTGCATAGATTCCTGAATGCAATGCAACACCTGAGGAACCGCAAGCTGCCTCTGTCCTCGTGGCTGGTATACCCGTTAAGCCTGCCCAATCGGCCAATGTACTACCTGTGTGACCTTGATGTTCGTATGCTTCACCCATATGGCCGATGAACATTGCTTTGATATCTTGTTTGGGCTGCAGTTTTGGGCAACGGTTAAAAGCTTCAGATGCCGCTTCCGCGAAAAGCTCTCTTGCTAGCAAACCTTCGCGTTTGCCAAATTTTGACATACCGGCGCTAATTATGCTGACGAGTGGTTTCCCATTCAAACCAGAGTGCCTCTCTTCTGTAAACTATACATTGATGACATGCCAGAATAAATACTATACAAGTGAAGGGCGGTGGCAATTGTGTCTCCTTCAAGAACTGAACAGAGACTTCTCAGGCTTCTAATATAGTGTTAGCATGGAAGAAAAAAGGATAAAAGCATAACGCAAAAGGCTTCCGTTAATTCACTATTTTTTCCCAGTCTGCAATCCAGCCAAGAAACTCTTGAACAGGGTGCCCACCGTACGTCTTCAGTTTTTCCCTAAGTGCTACGTTTTTTACGACAGCTTTTTGAAAATCTAACATTTCCTTTTCGCCATCCGTCAAATAAAGGAAACCATCTACACCTGCTCTTGCACAGCGAGCAGAAACAGTTAACAGCTCATTAGGAGTTGGCACATCTTGAGGGCTATCGCCTGGACCATAAACGTAGAAGCTGATGTAGAATGGTTTTTTGAGCAGTTTCTTAAATCCACGTGCAAGCATTTCCCAATACCAGGGCGTAGCATAATTCTTGCTAAACATAACGACGTTGAAGACATCAGTGTACTTTGCGTAATCATCAAAGTCTACTCCATAACGCTCAAGCGAACTCACTGGATCAGGCTGAATGCTCAGAACCAAGTCTTTCTTAACAACTTCTCGCACATCAGCAACGAAATCAGTGACAACTTTTCGTCTCCATTCAACCCGGTTCAAACCACTTTTTTTATAGATTTCTTGGCAACGTGCACAGGTACAATGACTGTGGTCGGCGAAGTATTGGCTATTTAGCCAAACTCCCGGCGATTGCCTGTCTATTTCTGCGATGTATTTTAGCTGTTCCTCGCGATAATCAGGCTGCGTAGGGCACAAAACGCTCCAGTAAATGTTAAAGTTGTTATTTCCAAACTTGGCTGGACCCAGCGGTGATTGGGAAATCCAATCTGGGTGATTTTGCCCGGTAAGTGTGTCAGCGAAAACGGCGATGTTGCTGTACATGTCAGGTACAGGCTTTAGTCTGACGCCTGTCTCTGGTTTAACACGAAAAACATGGAAGTCAAATCCTTGGGGCTTGTGATGTTGGAAGGTAAATGAGCCAAACTTCATCTTATCTCTCCTTTTCAGCGCAAAGAAGCCTTTTTGTGATTATAAGGCTTTTGTGAAAATTATAGCGGAAACTTATTTTCTCTTTTGAGCTGTTTTATTTCTATACTCACCTCTTCTTTTAAACTACTTTTTTAAAAAATTTCCTATTGTTTGGAATTATTTCATATTTTTTAAATATTTATGTAAATTGTGCAAAATGAGGCGAGAAATGTTATTTTGATTTTTTTCAGCAGCACCCTTTTTCTAGTCATTCTTTCAGTCTAATTAATTATTTTCGATTAATAACTCAATAAATGTCGCACAAACCTTGCCAGAAATGAATATGTGTCAAATTGTAAGTAAATTAATATTTCAAATGGCTAAGTTTTAATAATAGTATACTATAAATGTACAGTCATCAAATAAATAAGTAAACAAATGTAAAGAGGAAAAGATATGGCATCTGGAGATATAGCTTGGATAATAGTTGCAACCGCCCTAGTCATGTTAATGACCCCCGCATTAGGATTTTTCTACGGAGGCTTAGTACGCAAGAAAAACCTAGTTTCAACAATTGTGCAATGCTTCATAATCTTCGCAGTCATAAGCCTCGTCTGGGCATTCTGGGGCTACAGCCTAGTGTTCGGACAATCTATAGGCGGGATAATAGGTTTCAGCCCCAACTTGATAGCCATGGGGGGTCTTGGAATAAGCGACGTTAACTCTACACTTGCACCCGCAATACCTGAACTCCTATTCTTCGCCTTCCAACTCAAATTCGCAGCAATCACCCCTGCTCTAATCATCGGTGCATGTGCAGAACGTATCCGTTTCAAGTCGCTACTCATCTTCATGGTACTCTGGTCTACAGTTATTTATGTACCAATTGCACACTGGGTATGGAACCCAGCTGGCTGGCTTAAAGGATTAGGCGCCATCGACTTTGCAGGAGGGATAGTAGTACACGTCGCTGCAGGAATATCTGCATTGGCTGCAGCGTTGGTAGTAGGGAGAAGAAAGAGCGGGACTTGCCCAGTTCCAGAGAGCAGCTCAATTCCATGGAAAGCACACATGGCAAAACTAGATGCAACACCACCAACATTCAAACCAACCAACATCCCCTACGTATTGCTAGGTGCAGCATTACTTTGGTTCGGATGGTTTGGCTTCAACGCTGGGAGCTCATTAGCAGCAAACGAGCTCGCAGCCTCAGCTTTAGTTACCACTAACCTCGCAGCCGCAGGCGCAGCAGTAAGCTGGATGCTAACAGATTGGGTATTGAAAGGAAAACCTTCAGCGTCAGGAATAGCAATCGGAGCAGTCGTTGGACTAGTCGCGATCACACCCGCAGCAGGATTCGTTACCGTCCCCGCATCAATGATAATCGGCTTAGCCGCAGGAGTAATCTCAAACTTAGTTGCAAACTGGAGAGCAGGCAGATCAAGAATCGATGACTCACTAGACGTATTCGCATGCCACGGAGTTGGAGGACTATGGGGTTCAATAGCTACAGGCATATTCGCATCTGCATCAATCGGTGGAATCAACGGCTTAATCTTTGGTAACGTCTGGCAATTCGTGGCGCAATTAGAAGCACTTGCTGTAGTAGTGCCGTTTGCCTTCTTCGGCTCATATGCACTACTAAAGGTGGTGAACATATTCTCGCCACTGAGAGTTAGCGAGAAAGCAGAAGACGCAGGATTAGACCTAAGCGAACACGGCGAAGAAGCATACCAACTAGACTAAGGCGCAATGCCTTACCTCTCTTTTCTAAATATAAACTTCTTTTTTTAGTTAAGAAATTTTGACTTAACATTAGAAACGGTTAGTCAAGAAAAATTGACAAAAAGGCTTTATTACATCATTAACAGAAAACCAAGCCAACAAGCATTATTTGCAAAGATATATCAATAAAGAATCCGTATGGAGCCATGGTGGGGTTAAGTATTAAGCGTAAACTCCTGTGTCTATCGGTTTTAGCTCTAATCGCTGTGTTCGCGATTAGCACGCAATACGTTGACTCAGTCAGCGCTTGTTATGGACCCCACATAACTGCTGACATAGACCACACGCAAGTCAACCTAAATGAAACCGTAACATGCACTGGCAAAGTGTGTCCCGCTGCAGAAAATAAGACGATACGGTTTGCTTTTACTCGCCCTGATTATACGTATATTGAACAATACGTGCTAACTGACCCAGTAACAGGTAATTTCTCAGTCACCCAACAACTTGACATGGTGGGATACTGGAACATCTTCGCCATAGACGGCCATATCTGCGACCGCTTGTTCGCTGAAGTCTCCGACCCCACAAACCCTGACACACCACTCCCTGGCCCAAGTGTGCCTTTAAACTATAAACCTAATTATTCAGTTATAGCAGGCACTGCGATTTTTTTAAGCTTAGGAACAGTCGTATTTTACTTTGGAACCAGAAACCAAACTCGGAAGATAACTGCAATCAGGACTCTTGTCCAGATTGTCTTAATTTTCGTGATCTTTTTTGGCATATTCATTGACCACTACCATTATCCCGTTCCAGCTGCGCAGATTGCAACTCATGAATTGGACATAGCAACCAACGTCTTTAGCGTAGATATGCCAGATGGGCTCCCGCTGCCCTTCTTTGGCTGCTACTACCCCTGCGGCAGAATCGGAACCTGCGCATTATGGCAAATTCAAACCTACATTTACCCCTTCTTTGATATAGGTAGCGGATGGGGAGTACATTATGCCTCAGAAGGCTTACTCAGATTAGCTGTAGTTGTTGGCATGATTATCTTAGCAGCGGTTCTGCTTGGTAAGGTCTTCTGCGGCTGGGTCTGCCCGTTTGGCTTGTACTTAGATTTGATGACTCGACTACGAAAATCCCTAAAGATCAAGCGCAGGGCATTATCTGAGCACTTTAACGAACGATTCCACCAATTAGGTTACGTTATCTTAGCTCTGACGATAGTTCTCAGCATCGTTTTCGCCTCTCAAGCCATCACAGGAACCGAACTCGTGAGCGGCACCGAAAAAGGCGGCTACATCTACACCTATTTCTCAGCACCCTTCTGCCAGGTGTGCCCCATGAAACCTTTGTGCCTACTAGCAGAATGCAGTGTTGGCTTAATGAGACCAGAGTGGCTAGTGCAGAACACAACGGGACAATTCTTTGAGATAGGCTTCTACTTGACCTCAACGAATCTTATCATACTCGCAATAGTCAGTATTGCAGGTTTCTTCTTTAGGCGTTCGTGGTGCCAAATTTGCCCATTGGGCGCTTTAATTGCTTTATTCAATAGGTTTCCGCCGTTCAAGTGGATTTCAGGTGTGCGTTTACATAAAGTAGAAGAGAAATGTACAAAATGCGGCATCTGCAAACGAGTATGCCCAACACAGGTTAAAGATGTTTACGAAAAGAAAGGTGGCGACGTTGCAAATTCCCAATGCATCTATTGCTTGCGATGTGTTGAAATGTGCCCGCAGGAAGATTGCCTACAACTAAAGCTCCTCGGTAAGAATGTTGTTAAATCAAGGAACTGGTTAAATAAATCAGACACCGTTAATTTGGAGTAAAGAGAATCAATGATGCAGAAAAAAGTCATCTTGGGTTTAATTGTTGCGATTCTAGCTATCTCGCTGTTAACTGGCTTCATTTTTGCTGAACCTAATCCGCCTAGTCAGTTGTCACTACAGAGTATATTCATACAACAGGACGGCAGTGTATATCCCTCAAACGTTCCGATTCAAAGAAACGGCGAAGTTTACACTTTTACCGAAAATATTTACGGCACAATCAAGATTCAAAAAAGTAATATTGTGCTAAATGGAGCGGGCTACACCCTCTCAGGACCATACAATGGTTCTCAAGCAAACGTATGGGTAGTCGGTGATGGACCCAACCAATCACCTGACTTAGTTGCACAATACATAATAGGCATTGACTTGGGCGCTGAAACGGTTCAAGGAATCACTGTCCGAAATTTAAACGTTAAAAATTTCAGCATCGGCATGTACATGTGGACAAAAAACAATACCGTGACACATTGTTCTGTTTCAGAGAGTATTTTGGGGATAATGCTTTCCGGCACTAATACGACAATTACAAACAACTATCTGGCCGATAACAAGCAAGGCTTATTCTTTGGTTTCAACGGAGAAGATGCACTCATACCAAGTGATATAATGATCAGCCATAACTGCTTCGAGGAGAACGAGGTGCAAATTAACGGTTGCTTCTGTGAAGATTACCCTGAGGACGAAGAACCACATTCATGGGATGATGGCAGAGAAGGCAATTACTGGAGTGACTACAACGGCACTGACGCAAACAAAGATGGAATCGGTGACACTCCATACGTTGTTGACGTACAAAATATGGACCGCTATCCGTTGATGGTAAATCCTGTGAAAATACAGGTGCCTATCCCAAAAATCTCGGTTGATCTAATCTCGATTGCTTTGGCAGTTGCCATCCTAACACTTATCACATTGCTAACCGTCAAATTCCTCAAAAACCGGAAGCCGTGATATGCGCTATTCTTTTATCTTGTTTTTGAATTAAAAAGGTTAAAGGTTACTTGTTATGAAAGTTGTTGCGTTCAATGGAAGTCCAAGAAAAGACGGAAACACCGCCATCCTAATTCGTCGTGTCCTAAAAGAACTCGAAGCTGAAGGCATAGAAACAGAGTTCATCCAGCTGGGAGGTCAGCAAATTCACGGTTGCATGGCTTGCGGAACCTGTAAGAAAGTGCTTAACAGAGAGTGCAAAATTGTAAACGACAATGTCAACCTCTATATTCAAAAAATGGCTGATGCAGACGGGATAATCCTTGGGTCACCCACATATTTCTCAATGATGTCTCCTGAAATGAAAGCACTTATTGACCGAGCGGGATATGTTGCTATGGCAAACGACCACATGTTTAAACGAAAAGTTGGTGCAGCAGTGGTTGCAGTGCGCCGGGCAGGAGCCATAGCAACGTTTGACGGGATAAACCATTTCTTCCTCATAAGCGAGATGATAGTTCCAGGATCCTCTTACTGGAACATTGGCATAGGAAGATGTAAAGGTGAAGTAGAGAAAGATGAAGAAGGACTCGAAACTATGGAGACCCTTGGAAAGAACATGACCTGGCTGCTCAAGAAAGTGTCGTCTTAAGATTGCATGTCTAATTCGATGCCCGGTATCTTCTTTTTGTCATAAACTGTATCCATTATTTTAGAAAACACTGTAATCCAAATTAAATACATTATTCCAATAACGATCCACACTGGAATGATCTCAAAAGTCCTCATCCGGATAGTTAATCCAGCGCTGACTAAATCCGAGATGCCAACGAAAGCTAAAGTTGCAGTGCTTTTAGTTAGAGAACAAAACTCGTTAGTCCATGATGGGATAACAATACGGTAGGATTGAGGAAGAATAACGTGACGGAGCGTCTGGATTTTTGACATACCCACAGATAGGCCTGCCGCCATCTGATCGTCTAGGACGGTTTGCATTGAACCTTTCATGTATCCTTTCTGATAGGCAGCACTGTTTAATCCAAAAACCAGAAAAGCAAGAAAATAATGGTCTATCTGAAGGTTGAGTATCGCTGGAACAGTATATACTGCGATGAATAATTGCACAAACAGAGGGCTTCCCCTGAAAAATTCAACATAGACGACAATGGCACTCTTTATGATTTTCCCGCCATAAATGTCACCTATTGCTAACAACGTTCCTAACGCTAACCCCAGAGCCACTCCGAAGAGAGTGATCTCCACGGTTACGGAGAGTCCTTGTAGGAGCAGTGCCTGATAGTAGGGTTCGGCTAGGAATTCAAACATTTCATTTACCTAGTAGTTTTGTTAATTATTCTTGTCATGAATTGTTTTGCTCGGTCAGTATTCGGTGCATTAAAGAACAAGGATGGGGGACCTGTTTCGACGATTCGTCCTTCGTCGTAAAATATCATTTCTTCTGCTACTTCTTTAGCAAACGGCATCTCGTGACTCACAATTAGCATAGTAGTACCTTCTTTAGCTAAATCTCGCAGTGTATCAATGACTTCACCTGTGAGCTCTGGATCCAATGCTGATGTAGGCTCGTCAAGCAATATGATATCGGGGTTTCGGGCTATGGCGCGTGCTATGCCGACCCGCTGTGCTTGTCCACCCGACATTTGAGAGGGGTATTTGTCAGCGCAATTACATACCTTGACCTCTGTTAGGGCATCCAACGCCCGTTTTCGAGCTTCTTCTTTTGGAAGTTTTAGTACTTGCCGAAGCGCTAACTCAACATTACCTAAAGCAGTGAGATGACGGAAAAGGTAAATATGCTGAAAAACAAAGCCGATGCGTGCGCGAGCTTTGTTTAGGTCAACGCCTGGTTTTGTTAAGCATTCTTCACCGAGGTAAATCTCCCCATGATCTGGTTTGTCAAGCATTGCCATACACCGTAGAAATGTGCTTTTTCCGGACCCGCTGGGTCCGAAAATTAGTTTGATATCTCCTTTTCGAATCTGAAGAGAAACATCTTTGGCCGCGTCTACTAAGCACATTTCGCCTTTTTTTTCACCCTTTATTTTATAGGTTTTGTAGACATGTTTTGCTTCCATTACATTATCAGTCATTTTTTTACAGTCCTATTTTATTCTTCATTCTATTTCCCCATCGATCCAAGAAGAAGGCAATAGGGAAGGTTATTATGATATAGAGTATAGCGGCGAGAACAAACGGTGTAATGACGTCATATGGGGGTATGCTTTTTAGGCGTATTGCCAAGGTCATAATTTCCGCCAAGCTGCCGATAACATAGACGTAAGCTGAGTCTTTAATGAGCAATGCATACTCGCTTCCTAAGCCTGGAGTGGAGTATGTGAAAACTTGAGGAACCATGATATGCCAGATTGATCGCCACTTTGAGAAACCAACGGACATACCAGCGATCATCTGTTCGTCTCCAACGCCGCGAATTGCGCCTCGATAAATCTGCGATTGGTTTGCGCCGCTCCTAAGGCCCAGAACAAATGCCGCTACGAAGAAAGCATTGCTAAAGGGAATTGGAAAGAAGGGCCCAACACCAAAATAAAACATTAACATTAAGACAATCTCAGGGACTCCCCTGAAGATCTTTTCATATGCTTCGATTACAAAACTAATTTCCTTCTCATATACTCTTATGAATGCAAGGGGTAAACCTACCGCTATACCAATTAAAAAAGAAATCAGAGAAATGGAAAGAGTTAATGGTACTCCTTCCAGGAGGAATATTAGTTGTTGCCAAACGTCCACTATAGATCACGGATGTCTATGCATGCCACTTAGCTTTAAGTTGGTCTACTGTTCCATCAAAGATTAGGTCTACCAATGCGCCATTCATTTGTTCTAGAAGGGTGCTTGATCCTTTGGCAGTTAGGAAGGCAACTGGATAGTAGGGATGCGAGTAAACAACTACAAGTTCATGTCCTTGCGCTCCGAGTTCGGCGATCCATGATGTAGTGATTGGGGTTTCGGCATAAGCTGCTTGTACACTTGGGTTTGCGCTGACCAAGTCTAAGAAGGCTGATGCAGAGTCGCTCCATGTTGCAATGTCTACATTTGCGTCTTGTAGCTCTTCTTGTTGCACATTTCCTGATTGGACGCCAACCTTAATGCCCGCGGTCTTAAAGTCTGCAAGGGTGTTCAACGTGGTTATGCCTTTGGATTCAGCGACGCTTTTTAACATAATTATTTGTCCTTCAGTGGTGCTGTGGGGTACCGTGAAAGATACTTGTTCAAGTCGATCGGAAGTTATTGAAAATCCACTTACACCCATATCGAGCTGGCCGTTTTGTACTGAAAGAATAATGTTGTCAAAACTGACGCTTTGCCATTCGATTGTTAAGCCCAGTTTTTCTGCGCATTTGTCTGCTAATTCAACTTCGAAGCCTTCGATCTCTTGTGTTACATTGTTGAGCATTTGGTATGGAGGCCACGTTGGATCTGTGCCAACCCTTATAGTTTTCGTCGATTGTATATTTGCCCATACAGTGTCTGTGCTTGTCGTATTCTGGGGTAGAATAAAGGGACCCGCTACGAGACCCACGATAAACCCTACAACGAGCATTATTACAACTAATGCTACTGTTAATATTTTAGCCATTTTTACTTCTCCCTTGTCTCCCTATTTAATTGCTTTTTGTATTTAAGCTTAAGCACTATGAAATGATCTGTTTAAAATCCTTCAGGCTGAAATGTTTTTCTTATCTTGGATTGATACGAGCGCTATGGCGATGACTATCAATAGGGCACCAGTTGTTGAAATGATAGTAAGTGGTTCCCTTAGAAAAACAATGGACAAGAATACTGCTATAACAATTTCTGACAACAGCAGTATTGTAGAAACTGACGTTGAAAGAAACTTCAATCCTTCAAGCCATAAGTAGTAAGGTAAAACCCAACATACAATAGCTGTCCATAAAATCGCCATCCACCCCCAACTCGATAACGCGAAGAACCCTGGTCCAGCAAAAACAGTGAAGGGCACAATCGATAAGAACGTGAAAAGCAGCACCCAAGTCATAGATTGAAAAGTCCCAGAGGTAGAAGTCATGATAAGTTTCTTGTTATAAATCATAAAAATTGCCCAAGTCAAGCCTGAAATAATCAAAATCAAATCAGCAAGCAACTGTCCACCAGTTAAAGATCCGAAGTCAAGGTTGGTGCTAACAAAAACAATGCCGACTAAACCGAATAGAACACCTAAAACCTTCTTGGAAGAAAAATGTTCACCTAACAATCTTGGGCTCATAATTGCAACCCACATAGCACTCAGGTTGATGAAAAGTGCAGCTTTCGCAGCAGTAGTATACGGCATGCCAACATATTGAAGCAAGTAACCTGCCGCATTGGCAATTCCAAGAAAAATTAGCAATTTCTTGTTAGGCATCTTGAACTCTAGTTTTCTTAGCACTAACATTACGACAAATAAAGTAACAGAAGATACCAAGAAGCGCCAAAACACAAAAGTGAAAGGATCGATAGTTTCCAACCCAACTTTTATAATGGGAAAAGAGGTACCCCAAAGTGCGCCAGCTAGCAAAGTGTAAAATATGGCTTTATTTTTTTGCGTAATTAAGCTTTTGGGCACCCTTGCGTCTCCTGTTTGCTTTCATCATACGCAGGGGTTTGAAATAAAATGTTTTTGCTGATATAATTTGAAAAAAATAGGGAGGAAGAAAAAGTTGATTATTTCATGATTGCCGCGAGGTCTTCGTCTGCTGTTTTGATGGGCATGATGTTGAATTTATCTACTAGCACATTAAGGATATTTGGCGTTATGAATGCGGGCAGACTGGGTCCGAGACGGATATTTTTTATCCCCAAGTACAGCAGTGATAACAGGATGGCACAAGCTTTTTGTTCATACCACGAAATAACCATCGAGAGAGGCAGATCGTTTACTCCGACTTTAAAGGCATCTGCTAATGCCATAGCGATTTTGACTGCGCTGTAGGCGTCGTTGCATTGACCTATGTCAAGTAACCGTGGGATGTCATCAATTGTTCCTAGTTCTTTATCAAAGAAGCGGAATTTACCACATGCCAACGTTAGAATGATTGTGTTTTTAGGTGCTTTCTCGACAAGTTCGGTGTAGTAGCTACGTCCGGGTTTTGCCCCATCACATCCGCCGACTAGGATGAAGCGTTTGATGTGCCCGTTTTTAACTGATTCTATGACTTTGCCTGCTACGTTTAGTACTGCGTTTCTGCCAAAGCCGACCATTACTGATTTACCTTCGACATCATCTGGGAAACCGGGCAATTCGAGTGCTTTGTTGATGACGGGTGTGAAATCTTTGCCTTCTATGTGGGTGACTCCTGGGTAACCTACTGGTCCAGAGGTGAAGATGTTACCCTTGTAGTTATCTACTGGTCGCTGGATGCAGTTGGTTGTCATTAGGATAGCGCCTGGAAATTGGGCAAATTCTTTTTGTTGGTTTTGCCATGCGGTGCCGAAGTGACCGTAGAAATGCGGGTATGCTTTAAGTTTGGGGTAACCATGTGTTGGAAGCATTTCGCCATGGGTGTATACAGTGATGCCTTTACCTTGAGATTGTTGAAGTATGTGTTCTAAGTCAATGAGGTCATGACCTGAGACGAGGATAGCTTTACCTTTCTTGTGACCAAGAGGAACTTTAGTTGGAACAGGGTGGCCATAAGTTTCAGTGTTGCCTGCGTCGAGGAGCTCCATCGCGCGAATGTTGATTTCTCCGCACTTAAAAACTAAACCAACGAAAGCATTTGTGTCAAGAGCTTTGTTGAGTGGTGCTGCGAGGCCTTCGTAGATAAAGTCGAACACTTTTGTGTCTTTTTTGCCTAGTAAGTATGCATGGTATGCGTATGCAGCGACTCCTTTTAGACCGAAGGTAAGTAACCACTGGAGCGAATGTAGGTCTGCATCCATGGTGGGTTCTGAATTTATACCGTGTTGTTTGCCTTGCGCGACTAGTCCCTCTGTAGTGGCTTCGAGTTTTAAGTAAGGGTTTTTGTTATGTAGCTTATCTTGAATTTGAAGTTGGAACTGCTCAGCTTTCTTGAGGTAGGCTACAATGTCTTTGGGGTCAAAATTAACGTTTGTTAATGTAGCAAAGAGGGCTTCAGAGGTAAATACATCGATTTTTTCATCTCGAATTCCCGCGTTATTAGCTATAAGGGCAAGTTGACCAAGTTCTCTTAGTTTGTATACTAGTAGGTCTTGGAGAGCTGCGACTTCGGGTGTTTTGCCGCAGACACCCGCAATGGTGCAACCGGTTCCTTTGGCTGTTTGTTCACATTGGTAACAGAACATTTGGTTTTGACTCATCTTCAATCACTAATCTACTATAGTTCTTTTTTTGTAAATAGCCATTGTCCCGAATAAGTTAGGGATTTAAAGAAGAATTCTAAGCTTGCTTCAGGGCAACAGCTATTTTATACAAACACAAAGAATTATTTAACAATTTTCTATTATAGCTCAAGCACACTTTGCGTTACCTAACTGAGCGAAGGAAAACTGATGGAAAAAATAGAAAGCGACTTAAATCAACAATTTCGCGTTGCATGTGTAGGGGACAGCATTACTGAGATTAGCGGATATCCCACTTATGCTTCTGAACTGCTCGGTTCAAAGTATTTGATTGGCAACTTTGGTGTCTGCGGTTCTCACGTATTGCTTGGCTCTTATTGTTCTTACATGCATAGCTTTGCTTATAAGAGCGCAAAAGAGTTTCAGCCACACCTTATAGTTATTATGTTGGGAACAAATGACTCCTGTCCAAGTCTCGAGGAGCATCAAGGCAATTTTATTGAGGACTATCTCACGCTATTGCAAGGGTTCGAAGCGTTAATAAGCAAACCTAAAATTTGGATTGTTAAACCACCGCCCATTTTCAATGAAAACTTATGGTTGAGCGGGAAAGTTATGGACAAAATTGTTATCCCCGCTATAGAGAAAATCTCAAAGAGAGCTAAATTGCCCTTAA
>JAEAME010000290.1_pt1 | contig 58725 bp, 52 predicted proteins | sample 8958731 | NCBI WGS metagenome assembly JAEAME01 (sample SAMN16933194, study PRJNA681113) | bioreactor sludge metagenome | isolation source: anerobic bioreactor sludge (Control) | place: India:Bengaluru | collected 2018-10-24
CGATGACGATGCCGCCGCCCTCGGTCCAGCTGCCGGTGGCGATGAAGCCGCTGCAATAGCCGGGGGCCTTGTTGTCGCCCGAACCCGGCTTGGCCATGGCGTCGAGATAGGGGACGTAGTACCAGGCCAGCTCGATCCAGCCGTTAAGGGCCGTGATGTCGAGCCGGTCGTAGGCCGTGCGGGGGAGGCGGGCCTTGAGCCCGGCGGTGATGCCCTCGATCTCCTCTTGGTACTCGGCCTCGAGCTTGGGCCAGAACATGCGCTCGCCCGCCTCGCGGAAGAAGGCCCAGTCCCGTTTGGTCGAGCCCTTCAGGAAGACCTCGAGGGCCTTCAGCAGGTCGTCGATCTCCGCTGCCAGGAGCCAGCCGTGCTGGAACCCGATCTCCCGCGGCGTCCCCTCGAGGTGGACGTTGATCCAGCCGTTCGTGTCGATGCGGGTGGCCTTGGCCAGCTCGGGCGGAGCGGCGGCGGGGGAGGCCGGCCCGGCGGACTTTTTAGAACAGGCGGCGACAGGAAAAACGACGATTAGGGCTAGGAGGAGGGCCGCAACGGCCTTGAGATCTCTTGAGCCAGAGCGCTTGGGGGTCATGAGCGGCTCCTTTCGAGCGAACGGGGACAGGCTTCCTGGCGGAGAATACCTTGAGGCGGGGCAGAATTCAAGCGCGAAGGAAAGCGGGAGGCTGGGATCGAGCGGCGGCCCTATTCGGACTTCGTGTAGCTGTAATATTCGTGCGCGTAATAGCCGTCCTGCTCGATGAGGTCGACGCTGTTCAGGATGACACCGAGGCATTTCAACTTGTGGGCGTCGAGCTTCTGCTTGGCCTGCTTGATGGCTTGGACGGGCGTCTGGCCGCCCCGGGCGACCAGAATGATGGCGTCGGCCATCGGACCCATGGCCAGAGCGTCCGAGACCGCCAGGATCGGCGGCGTATCCAAAAGGATGAAATCGAAGCCGCGCTTGAGGAAGGTGATAAGGCTATCCATCTTCTCCGACGTCAGGAGCTCAATGGGATTGGCCGGCAGCGGGCCGCTCGTGATCAGATGGAGGTTGGTGATCTCGGTCTTCTTGACGATCTCGGCGGGATCCATGTTCGAGCTCAAGAACCGGCTCAAACCCGGGCCGTCGCCGTTCCCGGCGCCGAAGATCCGGGCCTGCTTGGGCTTGCGAAGGTCCGAATCGATCACCACTACGCGTTTGCTTGCTTCGGCCAAGGTGATGGCCATGTTCGAGACGGTCGAGGACTTGCCTTCCCGGGCCAAGGGACTGGTGAACAGGAGCGTTTTGATACGGCCGGGCGGCGATGACACGAGCAATGTGGTCCGGATGGAGCGGTAGCTTTCGGCCTGGATCGATTGGGGCTCCCGGGCCGCGATAAGCTCGATACGGACGACTGAATTCTTATTGTCGCCGGCGCCGTTCGCCGCCCAGGCCGGCGTGAAGGGATCGTCGGAACTGCGCTTGTTTTTCTGTCCCCTTTTTTGTTCCTGCCGTCCGCTCTTGCCGCGGATCATGGCCGAGACCTTTCGGATCTCCGCGATCGGCCCCCTGGCTTTTGACTCGATCGCGAAGGCCGGTACCGTCCCTAGAGTCGGGACGCCGATCGCTTGGGTGACGTCTTTCGAGGTCTTGACCGTATTGTCGAGGAACTCGAGCCCTAAGGCCAAACCTACCCCCCCGGCCAACCCCAGTAAGAGGGCCATGAGGACGTTCTTGCGCTTGTTCGGTGACGTCGGTCGCAGGGGATAATCAGCCTTGTCGACGATCCAGACGTTCAAGGCCTCGATCCCCTTGAGGCCGGATGAGACATCCGTCTCGCTCTGCCTCTTCGAGAGGGCCTCGAGAAGTGTCTTTTGTTGATCGAGCTCGGCCCTCAAGCTGTTGTAGATGACGGAATTGCTGTTGGCCTTGTAGGCGGCGTTCTTTTGCCCGTCCAAGAGCCGCTGAATGGATTGCTCGGTGCTCAAGGCCGCTTGGTAATCGGCATAGGCGATACGGATCAGGTTCTGGGTCTCGTTCTGTAAGGCTTCGGTGGCGGCGTCGAGCTCGGACTTCAGGCGCTGCATGGCCGGGAACTCCGGCCGGACCGTCTCCAGCCGGCTGCGGTACTGGCGGCTCAAGGTCACGTATTGCTCGCGCAGGCGCTGGATCAGGCTTCCTTCCGGGGCGTTGGGGATCTCCCCGAGCGGCGCCGCTTTAAGTTGATTATACGTATTCAACTTGTTGACCCGGTCGAGAGTCGCTTCCGTGAGCCTCTTGTTGATCTCCTCGATCCGGGCCACCGTCGGGGCCTCGGCCGCCGTCAGCGGCAGGATGTCCTTTTCCGAGCCGTAGGTGTTGAGTTCCTTCTCCTTCTCTCCGATCTTGGCTCGAAGCTCCTGGATCTGGGTTGTCAGGAACTCCGAAGCCTGGGCCGAGGCTGCGTACCGCTGGCGGACGATCATATCGATGTAGCCGTCGAAGAGCGCGTTCAGGACGTCGGCTGCGAGCTTCGGATTCCTATTGCTGAAGCTCACGTCCACCAGACGAGAGCCGGCTGCGGGGGTCACGCGAAGGCCCTTAAGAAAGCCCTGGACCAGGAGCTCACGGAATAGCGGATCAGCAGGGTCTTGGGGCTTGTTGCGGTTTGGCTTCCCGGCGAAATCGGGATTCTCATAGAGCTTCAACTTTTCGATGATGTCGGCCGCGAGGGACCGGCTCTGCAAGAGACGAACGTGGCTCTGCAGATTACTCCCGGCTCCGAACGATTGGACGTCCTCGAAAGGAAGAAGCTTGGATTCCTCCTCGATCCAGACGCTGCCATTGGCGGTATAGACCGGCGGCATCAGCAGGCTTAAGGCTGTAGCGGCAGCCACGACAAAAACGAGAAATCCGCCCGCGATCCACTTCCATTTGAGGACGATGTGCCAGTAGTGCTGGATTAAAGCCAGCATGCCGGCCTGGGGTTCTCTCGCCGGGATCTCTGTCGCCATGTCGTTTCCTTGGCCAGCCGATCAGGGCACGATGACCACGTCGCCTTCCTCGAGAACGATGTCGGAGATCTTGCCGTTGAGCATGCTTTTCAGGTTGATCCTGATCTCCATGTCTTTGCCTGTCCGTTTGTCCTTCCTCTTGATCAAAACCCTGGACTTCTTGGCCCATTCCGTCGGGCCACCCGCCTGGGCGATGGCTTGAAGCAGGGTGATCTTTTTCGAGCTCAAATAGGACACGACGCCGGGTGTCTTGATCTCCCCATAGACGAACACGTTGAGCATGACGTCGATGGGGATGGACACGACGTCCTTGGGTTGGAGCTCGATGTTGTATTCGGGCCGGCCGCTGGCCAAGTCGTCGAGGCGGATGGAGATAATGGATTGTTCGCCTTCCGCGTTCTTGCGGTAGATGAAGACTTCGTTCATGTGCTGGGCGGTCAATCCGCTGGCTTGGGCGATGACTTGGAGCAGCGTCGTCGGACCGACCAATTCGTATTGACCGGGATTGCCGACGGCCCCGATGACCGAGATCTTCTGGAACTCCTTGATGAAGACCGTGACGTGGGCGTTCTTGGTGTACTGCGCATCGAGCACCGAAGCCAACTTTTTCTCCAGCTCCTGGGCCGTCAAGCCGGCAACGTCGATCTTGCCCAGCAGGGACAGGGTGATGGATCCATCCTCGGAGACGCGTACGGTCTGGTTCATCTCGGGCAACTCGTAGACGGTGATCTCCAAGAGGTCCTTGGCCCCGATGCGGTAGTCGTTGACCTGCTGGGGAGGCGCGTCTTGCCCGGCCAGAAACGGCGTCGCGAGGAGCGAAGCCAGGACCATCCCGCCGAGAAAGAGCCCCATTTTTCTCATCGTTCCCTCGTTGTCAGGGCATTATATCCGTCTTTGGCCGACGAATCCAGCCTCCCTTGTGTCTATCTGGCCAGCCCGCGAACCGGAGCGGAGATCGATCCCCCGGGAACGCCGTAGGTCAGGTTCAAGCCAAAGAAGCTTCTGTTCCGCGGAGGATCGGCTTCGCCGAGCGTCCTCCGTCCCAGTTGGGCCAGGAAGGACATAGAAAGGTACCGCGCCATCCGGAAGCTCAATACGAAGGAGTGGCTGGAGAAGCGATAGGCCCGCCCATCGGGGAGTTCTCCTCCCTCGAGCCGCGGATAGGCGCTCCGGCCGAAAGAAGCATCGTAGCTGAAGGTCGCCTCCCTCGATAACCGGCGGCTGATGCCGCCGCCGAAGGCCGTTGAAAGATAGTAGGTTCCATCCGAATAGATCGAAAACGCGAAATCTCGCGTGAGGAAAGCCCTTGCCGTTGTCTTGGCAATAAGCCCGATCGAAAAGTCGACGGCGCCGACCAAGCCCGACCCGTCCGCTACGGCCGGATCGACGACATCGAAATACTTGTAGCCCAAGCTGACATTTCCCTGCGGCGGGTCTAGCGGGCCGGTCTCTTCCTCCCGGGGGACGAACGCCAAACCGACAATGGCCCCGTAGCTCCGTGCGTCGCGGCTTCCGGAGGCGGTTTCGTCGAACATATATTGGCCGTATTGGCCATCGAGGTAGACCCGGGCCTTCGTACCCAGTTCGAGATAGGTCACCAAGTCGGCGAAAATCTCTTCCCTGTTGAGAACCCCGGCCAGGTCGAGTCCTTCCAGGGCCGCTTGCCCATAGTCGTATTTCGTATAGCCGGCAAGGGCGGCCAGAGATACCTTCGCGGATGTCTGCCAGAGAAGCGTCCCGTCCAGTGAAGCCGTTTTTTCCCTAACATTGATATCCAATTCGGGACTCATTCTCCGTCGGACATTCGACGCGCCGCCTCCCGCTTGGATATAGATCCTGTCGAGGGCGAGGTGGAACCGTCCCGCAAACTCGTTATTCCAAGCCCTTTCCTTTTCGGTTTGGCCATAAAATAGATATTGAGGGGTATCGTTGAGCTCGAAAACCGCTTTCTTGCTGATTGGGACAAGGACCTGGACCGGTGTGGAAGCCATCATCGTGAAGTCCGGGGTGGCCTCGTCGAAATAACCGTAATAGACATCGGAATCATAGCCGGCGTTAGCCAGGGCCAAGGAAGCGTTGATCCTTAAAGCCCCAAACCGCCACCGTGCGCTTTCGATGATCTGCGCCAGACTCGTGCCGGGCCAGGTGCTGCCCTGACCTAACAGCGGGTCCGGGATAAACATGAGCAAGAGCGGCATCAAGGCCGCGGCAATCGAGCAGATTATCCGCCTGTTCATAATACTCATCTCAACGCGATTCAGTCCGGGCTTGCCGGGGCCTTTGGCCAGGGATCAATAAGCCCCGATGCCGAAAAGCACCACCGGCACGGTCTTCATCAGGATCTTGGCGTCCATCCACAGCGACCAGTTGTCGAGGTATTCGAGGTCGAGCTTCATCCAATCCTCGAACCCGATGTTGTTGCGGCCGTTGACCTGCCACAGGCAGGTGATCCCCGGCTTCATGGAGAACCGCCGCCGCTGCCAGTCCTTGTATTTTTCGACCTCGTCCGGGACCGTTGGCCGCGGCCCGACGATGCTCATGTGGCCAACAAAGACGTTCATGAGTTGAGGCAGTTCGTCGATGCTGAACTTCCTCATGAAGCGGCCTATCGGGGTGATCCAAGTCGTTTTCTTGGCCCGGAACTCCGGCGTGGTCATGGAATTGAGGTCGGCCACGTCCGAAAGGATGTCGTGTGCGCCCAGGCGCATGGTCCGGAACTTGTAAAGACGGAACCTCCGTCCGGCCAATCCCAACCGGTCCTGTTTGAAAAAGACGGGACCTTTCGAGGTCGCTTTGATTAGGACGGCCATGACCAGGAACAACGGGGACAGCAGGAGCAGACCGAGCCCCGAAGCCGAGAAGTCGAAGATGCGCTTGAGGAGCAGCTCCCATTCCTGGGCATGCGTGGTCCGGAAGCGAAGCAAAGGCAGTCCGTCCAGTTCCGTGACCGAAGACCGGGCCAGCTTGGTGTCGAACAGGTCCACGGCTACGGTGACCACGACCCCCTCGGTCTCGCAATCGTCGATGGCGCCCTGCAACGCGTTCAAGCGAGAACGAGGCACGAGGAAAACGACTTCGTCCACCGCGTCACGATGAAAAATACTGGGGATGTCTTCCAGAGCGCCGACGACCGCGAGGCGGCCGACTTGCTGAACGCCGCGGCCGGGCTCATCGTCGATGGCTCCGAGGACCTCGAAGCCCCATTCGGGGTGGCTGTCGATCCTTTTAACGAAATCAATGGCCCGGCGGCCCGTTCCCACGATCAGCAGCCGGCGGGTGTTGAGTCCCTGCCGCCGCACATAATGGGAGCTCATGAAGATCAGGGTCTTCTCGAGCCAAATGAGGAAAAAGCCGAAGCCCATGAAGAGCAGGAAGAACATCCGGCTCACGAACGTCAGCTTGAACAGGAAGATGAAGGTTCCCAGAAGCAGGAAAGTCACGGCGGCGGCTTTGACGACGGCCCACAGGATCTCGAGATAGGTGCGGGTCCTGATCGAACGGTAGAGGCCAAAGGCATAAAGGGCCAGGCCCCAGTAGGGGATCGCGAAGGCCAAGGCCAGCCAATATTTCAGAATAGGGACGGATTCGGGCCCCACGAGGCTGTTGATGAGGATGGCGAAGAGGTAGGCCAGAACCAGCACGCAGGCGTCGACGAAGATCAGGAACCTGCGAAGAACGGCTTCCTTTTCCTTGAACAACCGGCCAACCCCTTCCTCGAAAGACCTCGCAATTATCTACTTTTTCTGGATGGTCCGCAAGACCCTGGCCGGATTGCCGGCCACGATGGTCCATGGGGGGACGTCCTTAGTGACGACGGCCCCGGCTCCGACAATGGCGCCTTCGCCGACCGTCACGCCCGCTAGGATCGTGGCGCTCGAGCCGACAGACGCACCTTTTTTGATGAAGGTGGGCACGACCTTCCAATCGGCTTCCGTCTGGAGGCCCCCATTCTCAACGGTCGACCGAGGATACATATCGTTGATAAAAGTGACATTGTGGCCGATGAAGACGTCGTCCTCGATCGTCACGCCTTCGCAGATGAAGCTGTGTGAGGAGATCTTGCAGTTCTTCCCTACATGGGCATTTTTCTGGATCTCGACGAACGTCCCGACCTTTGTATCGTCTCCGATCGTGCAGCCGTAGAGGTTGACGAAGGCGAAGACCTTGACGCCCTGGCCCAGCTTGACGTCGGGCGAAATCCTGCAGAATTCCATGGACGCTCCTTTACAGCTCGATCCTCTGGCCGCCGTTCTTGATGGACTGGTCCGCGGCTTCCAGGAGGCGGACGACCTGGAGCCCGGCCTGGCCGTTGTTGAAGGGCTCGGTGCCCTTTTCGATGCATTCGACGAAATACTGGGCCTCGGCCTTTAGGGCCTCGGTCGCTTCGAGCTTGGGGATGTGAACGTCGCCCGAACGGTAGCTCACCAGGAGCTCGTGGATGCCGTCCTTGCCCCCGTTGCCGCTCTTGACGTCGACGCCCCGGTCGTAGATCTTGATCTTCTCGTCGGCGTCGAGGTCGTCCCAGACGAGCATCTTCCTGTCGCCGCTGATCAGGGTTTTGCGGATTTTGACCGGGCTGAGCCAATTGACGTGGAAATGGGCGATGAACTTCTTGCCCTCGAACTCGACGGCGACATAGGCGATGTCCTCGAGGTGGCCCTGGTAATGGACGGCGCCGTGCGCAGATATCGCTACAGGCGTCTTGTCGATGACGTGGGTCATGATCGACAGGTCGTGGGGCGCCAGGTCCCAGATGACGTTGACGTCGTGCTGGAAGAGCCCCAGGTTAACCCGGACCGAATCGTAGAACATGAGCTGGCCCAGTTCGCCGGCGTCAACGAGTTCCTTGATCTTCCTGACGGCGCCCGTGAAGAGGAAGGTGTGGTCCACCATGATCCGGAGGTTCTTCTTGGCGGCGAGCTCGACGAGCTCCCTGGCCTGGGCGCTGGTCGAGGTGAAAGGCTTCTCGATGAAGATGTGCTTTCCCTCGAGGAGGGCCGCCTTGGCCAGGTCGTAGTGGGCAAAAACCGGAGTGACGATGGCCACGGCGTCGATGTCCGTAGACCGGATAAGCTCCAGGGGATCCTTGATACCCTTGATAAAAGGATAATGGCTCTGGGCCAGCCCGAGGCGCTTTTCGGCAAGATCGCTGATGGCCGTCAACTTGGCCCCGGCTGTCCCATGGAAGTTCCGGGCCACGTTGGGCCCCCAATAGCCGTAGCCGACGACACCGATATTAAGCATGGTTCCCGCTCCCTTGTTCACGCTCGATCCCCCATCGCCGGTTCTTGGCGCGAAACCTGCGACGGGACAATCTTTTAGCATATATGTGGACCGAAGTCAATTCATGCCTTCCGGGCGTAGAATTCCTTGATCGCTTCGGCCGTATAGACGATCTGCTCGTCTGTCAATTCGGGGTACATGGGCAGCGACAGGATCTGTTCCTGGCAGGCGTAGGCGACGGGGAAGTCGGCGGGCGTGTGCCCTAGGTACTTATAGGCGGGCATCAGGGGCAGGGCATAGGGGTAATGGATGCCCGTGGCCACGCCCTTGGTCTTCAGGAAGGCCGCCAGGTCGTCCCGGCGCTCGGCCCGGATGACATAGAGATGGAAGATGTGGAAGGTCTCGGGGCGGAGCTTGGGGGTCTTTATCTCGTTCACGCCGGCTAGGAGCTCGTTGTATTTCAAGGCATGGCTGTTCCTGGCCTTGTTCCAATCGTCGATATGGCCCAGCTTGACCTTGAGGACGGCGGCCTGGATGGCATCCAGGCGGCTGTTTATGCCCTCGATCTCGTGGACATACTTCTGAAGCGAGCCGTGGCTGGCGAACATCCGGGCCCGGCGGGCGAACTCGTCGTCATTGGAGATGATGGCCCCGCCGTCCCCGTAGGCGCCGAGGTTCTTGCCGGGGTAGAAGCTGAACGTGCCGGCCACGCCGATCGTCCCGGTCTGCCGGCCCTTGTAGGTCGAAAAGTGGGACTGGGCGCAGTCCTCGATGAGGAAGACCTTGTGTTTCTCACAGATGGCCTTGACCGCATCCAGGTCCGCTGCCTGGCCGAAGAGGTTGACGGGGATGACGGCCTTGGTCCTGGGCGTGATTTTGGCCTCGATTTGAACGGCATCGATGTGGAAGTACTCGTCGATGTCGACGAAGACAGGCTTGGCGCCCGCCTGGGTGATAGTCTCCGACGTGGCGATGAAGCTGTTGGCCGCCGTGATGACCTCGTCCCCAGGACCTATGCCCAAGGCCTTGAGGGTGATGTAGATGGCGTCCGTGCCGTTGGCGCAGCTGACGCAATGCTTGACCCCGAACTTCTTGGCGAAGGCCTGTTCGAAAGCTTCGACGTACTTGCCGCCGACGAAAGCGGTCTCGTTGAGGATGGCCTGGATGGCGGGGTCGATTTCCTGCTTCAGGGACTGGTACTGGGCTTTGAGGTCGACAAAGGGGACGTTCATCATGATACTGTTTGGGCTCCTTGAGGGATTAACTCTATGTCCTGTTTCTATACGCACAGCCATGACTTCTCTTACGTTGATATGATGGGTGAGGAGATTCCCCCTGGACATCACCGCGGGGGGGTATTTCGAGGGTGAGAATACCTTCTCCTTCCTCACCCCCAAAGGTGAGACGTTTTTGGCTTCTATCCTATCAGGATCGGAGCCTTTACGCCCCGCGCCGCTTTATTGGATTCAAGCCCAGCAGTTGGAGTATCTTCCCAGCATGATCAGAGGTTTTGATCAAATACTCCATGAAGAGGTGGTTTCCGAGAACGAATAGGACCGGCAAAGAAAGCCCATAGACAACAAGAGCCGCATAGGATTTCATGATGTCCATAAGCCGGTTCGGATTCTCATGACGCAGGGAATTTCCCCCTCGCAACAATGCCAAACGGAGCTGAAAACGGCGGGTCATCCTGTGCCGGGGGATCGTTTCGTAGACAACGGCTTCATTACACCAGATAAAAACGCGCCCGCGCAGGACCATTCTCCTAAAAAAATCGACGTCTTCGCTCCCTGTGCCGAACTGCTCCCGGAAAGGCGGCCCTGCTCCGTTGACAATCTCCCTTTTGAAAAGCACGTTGCCCGAGCGCGTTTCCCGCCAAGGCATAACGAATCCCGTGATGTGTTCAGGCCGTTCGAATAGCCGTCCGGCGCGAATCCAACGGGCGGGCGGAGTCTCGAAGTCCGGTTTCACGGGTCCCAGTACTCCATCAGCCTTGTAAGTCTCAGCGGCGCTCCATAGATTGAGGAGCCAGTTTCTTATGGGATATTCGTCATCGTCGATAAAAGCGATGAATCTGCCCTTGGCAAGAGCGAAGGCGCAATTCCGGGCTAAGGCGATATTTTGACGGGGCTCTACGGCATACGCGAGCTCAAGTGGATAGGCGGGTACCAATCCGGCGACGACGGGTTCCGCCGAACGTTCCGCATCGTTGTCGGCGACAACGATGGAATACGTGAAATGACCCTCAGTGACCTGCTCCGTGAGCGCGCCAAGAAGGCGATATAGCAACTTGGGACGTTGATATGTACAGATGCAGACACTTATATGCGGAATATCAGCAGGGTTCATGAGTTGTTGACACCACTCCGAGGCCAGCGATATACTCTGGCAACAAAACCATGGTGGGTTCATTATAAGAGACAATTGTCGAAATTCATAGATGGATGTGGTGCGTGCGGCCGGTCGCTCTGGTCCTAAGCAGATTCCGCAGGCAGGATTGAGCGCATTATGCATTTTCTCTTCATTGCCAGTAATCTCGGAGAAACGATCGGGGGCGTCGAGACTCTGATTGCCCGAATGTCCAAATGGCTTCTCGATAATGGGCATTTGATAACGCTTCTGACGACGTCCGCTACGGAGTTCCGCGATATCTTTCCCGGGGGCACGCGGATCGTCGAGTTGGGCCCTCGTCTGCATCAGTTTCGCTATTATCATATCGCGCGGCGGGAATGGCCGGCTCTCGGCATAGAGAGACCTGATATAGTCAAGTCGTTTCACGTTCGGGACGCATGGATCTCCTCGGTTCTTTCTGATTTTATCCACCCACGGCCCAAGGTCCTTTTTGGTAATTATTTTCCTTATGTTTTCCAGCTGAGCCGGATTCCCTACAGAGATCTCGAAAATCGGCCCTTTCTAGCCAACCTGCGCCGAAATTTTCGGGACGAGTCGATCCTTTGTATCGATCGAGAGCAGATCGCACAGTTCCGGCGGCAAAACGGACTTCAGAGACAGCCTGTGTTTTGGCCGCTTCCCATCGAAAATCCAAATAAGGCGGGCCTGCCTCATAATCCGCAAAAGGGACGAATTGTATCAGTGAGCCGGCTCGAGCCGATGAAGGAATATAACCTCTACATGATCGATATCGTCGCACGCCTCAGAAAAGCGGGATATCCCGTGACGTGGACTGTTTATGGAGAAGGCAGCCTGGCAATCCCCATGATGGAGAGGATCCGGGAGCTCGGCCTAACCGACGTGATCACGCTCAAGGGTCGGCTAAGGTACCAGGATTATGCCGCGGCAATGCAGGAAGCCTATATTTATGTGGGTGGCGGGACAGCGATAGTTGAGGCCGCTCTCTGCGGCGTCCCCGGTGTTATGTCGCTCGCCTTCGATATGACGGGCGTGACTTATGGGGCGCTTTACGAGTATCCGTTCGGCAACCTGGGCCTCCGCAAAAAGGACCCTCCTCGAAAAACTATTGAGGCGGAAATCAAGAGGTTGCTTGATCTTGGGAACAGCGAATATCGCGAAGAGGTCCGGAAGAACCAGGCCTATGCCCGGGCTTATTCTATGGAAACCCAGATGCGGAATTTTTTGGCGGTCTCGGAAAAGTCCGAGAGATCTCGTAGGGGCTTTAGCGGATTTTGTTTATACTATCTCGCCGGGGGGCTCTGTGAAATATCGGCGGCCTTGAAATCCCTCGTTTCTTGATCTCCTGAGGGTGTCGGCTTCTCCCGAATGTGGGCCTTGCTTTCTCGCCGAAGCCGATCTTCAGGTCTCTTCGGCTTTGATCTTTCTGACCAATTTTGCGGGCGTTCCCCCAAAGATGGAATAGGGCGGGACAGGCCCATTGACGAAGCTATTTGGTTCGATGATTGAACAGTCTCCGACGCTGGCCCCCATGATGAGCATCGTCCCAGCCCCTATGTGACAATGGTTGCCTACCGAGATCGGCGCCCGCGCCAAAGGGTACTTAACGAGTAACCGAGGGCTCTTTGTCGGGCCCGAATCCGCCAGGAAATGGCACCACGGTCCGATCGAAGTATGGCTGCCGATGGCCAGAGGGGCCGAATACCCGTTGAGGATCGTGTATGTTCCGATCCGCGAATGATCACCGATCGTCAGTGGGTTGTTTTCGCTCCCGAAGATCGTGCACATCATGCCGATAATCACATCGTCCCCTATCCGGACGTTATTCAGCGAGGCCGTGGGATCGACCCAGACATTATGTCCAAACGTTAAGTTCTGGAGGTACATGCTCTAGACCTTTCACTTATAAAGGTCCTAGTTCCTTCGGATCCAATTTCCTAATCAATTTTGCCGGATTGCCTCCGTAGATCGAATAGGGAGGGACGTCTTCGTTGACATAGCTGTTGGTCGCGATAATGCAGCATTCGCCAATCGTGACGCCTGGCGCGATAATACAGCTGGATCCGATCCAAGTATTGTTGCCGATGAAAATTGGGGCTGCCGGCAGGGGGAAGAGGGAAGCGAGCCGGAAGCCGGGGGGGACTTGCCAATCGGAGACAATTACAGTCTGTTGGGCGATGGAGACATTCTCCGCGATCTGGACCCTGGCCCGGATGCCTTCGATGACGGTGAACATCCCTATGATAGTATGCCCTCTAATCTCAACCGGTTGACCGGGGCCTCCCAGGATATGACAGCCTTTTCCAATCTTCGTATGGTCCCCGATATTCACATAGTTGATGGTGCTGGATGGATGAATATCGACGTCGGTACCAAGCTGGATTTCAGCCACAATCATGACGGCCCTCCCTCCATTTTGACCTGGGCTCATTAAGTATTACATAAAAAGTACCGAGTCAAGCGGTATTCGGGGCGGGGAGGGCTGTCCGCGTGTCCGCCCGGAGAGATAAGGCGGAATCGGACGTGTTTAATCTTCAAAAATATGATATCTATTAGTCAATTGAGAGCGCGTTATGATGGACGTCGTCGAGGTCACCGCAGAGCAATATGGGGAGATCAATAATAGGCCCTATCATGTTTTTAACACGGCCAGCTTTAATTCCATCAACTCCACGAAGGCCGATCGCGTTTATTACTGGCTTTTTAAGGATTCGAGGTACCGGTTGGGCTTGATCTGTGGCGAACGGCAGAGAAAGCTCTATTCGCCTTTTTCGGCCCCTTTTGGCGGCTTCTCTTATTTGGACCCTGACGTGTCGATCTTGATGATCGACAAGGCCGTTGCCGGTCTTATCAATCTCTGCAAATGCAAAGGAATAACGTCGGTCTCCCTAACCCTGCCTCCCTTGTTCTACGACGAAAAGTTCGTTTCAAAGATGCTGAATGCCTTGTTCCGTGCTGACTTCAGGATCGAGACGGTTGATATCAACTACGCTTTCGATGCCCGAGGCTTTTCTGACCGCTATCCGGAACAGATCTGGCGGAACGCCCGGAAGAACCTCAAAACGGCCCTCTCGCACGAGCTCAGCATCACGAAATGCGAGGACTTGGCGGGGAAAGAAGCGGCTTATGAGATTATCCGGGACAATCGCGAAGCCAAAGGTTATCCGCTAAGACTAACTTGGAATGAAGTCCTGACGACATCCTCGATCATACCCGTGGATTTCTTTGTTGTCTCGGATATCGACAAGAAGGAGATCGCTTCGGCCGTCGTCTATCAGGTTAAAGCGGGCGAGATCGCGCTGGTCGTCTATTGGGGTGACCGGCACGAGCATTCTGACAAAAGGCCGATGAACTTCCTGTCTTACAAAGTATTTGAATACTATCATGCTCGTGGGATTCGTTTCGTGGACGTCGGTCCGTCTTCCCAGAACTCCATTCCGAACCATGGTTTATGTGAGTTCAAAGAGAGCATTGGCTGTTCTGTGTCGCCCAAGTTCGTTTTGACCCGAGAGATCGAATGATCTTGATCCGGGATCCGTCACCGGTGACGAGATGTTGAAGAATGGCTTTGTGATCAATCCGGAAAAGGAACTCCTGCCAGACTATCGCATTAGCCCGTTTACCAGGAAGGCGATGCTTGAGAACAGAGAACTCGCCGGCTCGGATTTCTTGGGCGGGTATCTCGCCTCTCGATTCCCCGGCCGTAAAGCCCTCATCACGAAGAACGGGCGAAATGCGATCTATCATGTACTCGCTAGCTTAAGGCTCACAGCGGAAGATAATGTCGCGATTCTTACAACCTCGGGGAATTCCTATATAAGCGGCTGCGTCACGCGAGAGATCGAAAAGTTTTGTCCTTGGTCACGGACGATAGGCGCGAATACGAAGTTGATATTGGTCAATCACGAATTTGGATTTCCTTTTGGGCGCCAGGACGAATTAAGAGCGACCGGCCTGCCCATCCTCGAAGACTGTGCGCACTCCTTTTTTTCAGGGGACGAGAGAGGGTTGGTCGGGGTCAACGGCGATTATTCGATCTTCAGCCTGCCGAAGATATTTCCCATCCAGGTCGGCGGGCTTCTTCTCGCGGGGAGGAGCTGGCAAGGACCCTGGCCGCCTGCGTCGGCAGTCCTGAGCGAGGAGGAAGAGATCTACATCAGGAGCGTGACGTCCCACTACCTCGCAGGACAAGACGATATTCGTCGGCGTCGCCGGGCCAACCATTTTCAATTGAAAGAGCTCTTGAAGCCTTTGGGCATCACGGAGAGGTTCGAGTTGAAACCGGACATCGTTCCGGGAGTTTTCCTTTTTAGCTGCGGACTATCTCCAGAAGCGTTGTCGCGCCTGAAGACCTATCTTTACGGTCATGGCATCGAGTGCAGCGTTTTCTATGGCGAGCAGGCCTTCTATATTCCTGTCCACCAGGGCCTTGGAGAAGACGATCTCGTTTATTTCAGGGACGTCATTGCCGCGTTTTTTGAACACGCTATCCGAAAAGCATAGCCTCGACGCGAGATTCGGCCCTCTGATTATTTATCCAGCTAGCCTTCTTTTGATCCAGGCGATCGCGTTCAAGCCGAGTAACTTTTGAAGGAAATGGAACGAGGCAAAGGTCGCGACGGCAGTTAGGGCGCCCCCCACGATCAGCCCGGTTAGGAGTGGAAGAGTCCTGGCGGATAGGAATGTCACGAGCACGATACAAAGGGAACCTGATAGAAGCTGTACCGAACGCCTGGACCATAGGAATCGGGAGAGCTTCCGCGTGACGAGGAGCATCAAGCCAATAGAACACAGATATAAAAGGACGGAAGCGATTCCCACCCCCTCCAAGCCGACCGTCCTGATCCCTAGCACAACGAACAGGATATAGAGGGCGTTTCCGGCCAATTCTGTTAAAATGAAGATACCCCCCCGCCCTTTGGCGAGTTGGATGAATCCCATGGGCCAGCTGACAACGCGAAGGGCAACCCCCATGCTCTGCCACCGGATAATATCGACGGCGGCCAGGAATTCCTTCGAATAGAAGATCGATAGGACCAAAGGAGCGAACGTGATCGTCGCCAGGACGCCAGGGACCGCAATGAGAATCCCCATCTCGGTCTGTTCATTGACGAGGCGGTTTACGGCTTCGTTGTCGGACGCCATCGCGGTCAAACGCGGGTAGAAATCTACGCGCATCGCATTGAGGATAAAGCTAACGTAGATGCTTGATAGAGTCCACGTCGCTTGGTATAAGCCGACGGCCTCGTTCCCAAGCTGACGGAGGATGAGGAGGCGGGTGACATAGGCGTTGCTCGCGGCAAACAGGGCCGATAACATGAATGCGAAGCCCATCCCGAGGAGCATGCGTGATTCAGTCAAGAGCTCGCGCGGGGCGAGGTGGACGGGCGTTACACGGACCTGGTGAGCGTACCACCAGCTTGTCAGGACAGTAAACGCTGAGATGGAGACAAGGAAGATGGGAATGCCCTTCGTTCTCAGAAAATAGATGATCGTCAGGCTGGCGATGGTGCTGAAAAGCGCCCCCAGGACCTGGCTCGAGGCCAGTTTCTTGAGATGGCGCAAACCCTTTAAGAGGGCCTCCTGGCCCGCGGTGAATGCGGAGAAGAGCAGGCAGAGGGATACGATCGCCATGCCCCAGACCGGCTGGCGACCGTTGAAGGTCAGTCGGTTCAAAGGGGCGCATAACAATAGGACTACGGCCATCCCGATAATCCCTGAGATAAGCGAGACTCGCCTCAAGGTCCAGACTGTGCGCGCTATCTTTTCCTCATTGTTGGTCCCGGCCGCTTCCGCGATCTGGCGGACGCCGCTGCTGTCGATGCCTAGGCGAGTGATGGTTCCGACCAGGTCAGTTACGGAAGTATAAAGCCCGGCCAGGCCCACCCCGGCCGGACCGAGGAATAAGGCCATGGCTTTGGTCCGGACGATGCCGAGCCCGATGGAAATGACCTGGACGCCCCCGATCAGCGCCGATGACTTGAATATGGTTCTATAGGAATTCGAATTCGATTCCATCAGGATTTAGCTCTCGGGACGGGGGGGCGTCCGGGCGAAGGCCATTACTCGCTCGACAACTAAGGCGGCGTCCTCACGGCTTAGATGCGGCCCCATCGGCAGGCTCAAGACAGATCGAGCTAGGCTCTCGGCGATCGGTAGGGATCCGGCTGGTTTCTGCGTGGGCGCATAGGCGCCTGAGAGGTGCGGTGGGATCGGATAATGGATTAAAGTTCCAATCCCCTCTATCCGTAAATAATCCTGAAGAGCATCCCGTTTTGAGCTCCGGACGACAAAAAGATGCCAGATAGGCTCGGTTCCCTTCAGGACCTTAGGAAGCAGGATGGGAGAGGATGCGTCCCTCAGGTCGGCGATGCGGTTAAGATAGAATTCCGCGATTTGGCGTCTTCGTTCGTTCCAGGCGTCGAGATGAGGGAGCTTGACGCGGAGAAGACAGGCCTGCAACTCATCGAGTCGGGAATTGAAACCCTGGACCTCGTTTTGATACTTGATCCGGGATCCGTAGTTGCGCAACACCCGGATCCTGTCGGCCAATTCCGGATCATCGGTCGTTACTGCGCCGGCGTCCCCGTAGGCGCCGAGGTTCTTGCCGGGATAAAAGCTGTGACCGGCCGCGAAGCCCAACGAGCCGGCCCTGCGGCCTTTATAGCAAGCGCCCTGGGCTTGAGCGGCATCTTCGACAACCTTCAGGCCGGCCCTTTCGGCGATGTAAAGGATCGGATCCATGTCCGCCGGTTGGCCGTACAAATGGACCGGTAGGATGACGCGAGTATGGGGTGTGATGGCGGACTCGATCCTATCCGGGTCAAGATTACATGTCCCTTCGTTAGGTTCCACGGGGACCGGCGTAGCTCCGGCGTACGTAACGGCCAACCATGTCGCGATATAGGTATTGGAGGGGACTATGACCTCGTCCCCGGGTCCGACACCCAACCCTCTTAGGATCAAGTGCAACGCCTCGAGTCCGTTCCCGACGCCCACACAGTAAGATGTTCCGCAATAGGCCGCATATTCTTCTTCGAATGCGGAGACTTCTTTCCCCAGAATATACCAGGCTGACTTCATACATCGCCTGTAGGCTTCGTCCAGCTCGTCCTTGAGCTCTTCATACGGACCGGCAAAGTCAAGAAATGGGATTTTCACGGTTGGAGTCTTCCGACGGCTCTAAGGAAGTCGGCACGGTCACGATAATAATCCGCGGCGTCGTAGAATTCTGATGCCAGCACAAGGCAGACGGCCCCTGGCGAAAAGCCCGTCATTTCCCGCCAAACCAGCGGCGGGAGATACAGCCCCTGATCCGGCCGCCTCAGGGAAATCCTCGCCTCCCGTCTGCCGTCGTTTAGGATGACATCAAGGCCGCCGGAGATCGCTATGAGGATCTGATAGCATCGTTTTAGCGCATGCCCGCCTCTACTCCCACCGGGAGGAACCTCGTAAAGATAGAACACACGCTTGATATCAAAAGGGATGGATTCCGGGTTCTGAAGGGCTGTAAGGCTCCCGCGAGAATCCAGGAACCGGGGAAGATCGATCAGTTTAAATTCATAGGACAACATGGCATCGCTATTATAGTCCATATCCCTCCAAGCGTCCTTCGAGAGTATATCTATCGGGCTTCTGAGCTGTCAATAGAATACGCAGAACCGGTGGTCATTTGCTTTCGAGCGCAAGGCCAATATAATAGGCTGAGCGTAGGAACAAGAGGAGTTCTTTTGCCGGCCATTATCGCCTTTATCGGGTGCACGGCCCTCGTGTCCTTCCTGATGCGCTTGGAAGGCCAGCAGTCCCGGGATTTTTGCAGAACCCTGTGGATCCCGACTATTTGGCTGGCTTACTCTTCTAGCAAGCCCCTGGGCGTGTGGTTTGGCTCCGGCGGCGGCGAGGTTAGCTTTGATAGCCCCCTGGACAGATATTTCCTCATTCTCCTTATCGTTATCTCCGTAGCCATTATCGTTCAAAAAAGGGTGGCCGTCTCACAGGCTCTTCGCGAGAACAGATGGCTCCTCATCTATATTCTTTTCATGTTCCTGAGCATTTTTTGGGCGGAGTTCCCGTTTGTTTCGTTCAAGCGATGCATTCGAGAGATTCTGGCTGTCTTGATGGGGCTCGTCGTCTCGACGGAAAAGGACCCACGACAAGCCATTGAAGCCATCATCCGAAGGGTTGCTTATGTGCTCATCCCGTTTTCTATTATCCTGATTAAGTACTATCCTCAATACGGAGTGGTGTACACGACTTGGACAGGCACCCGATGGTGGATCGGAGTTGCCAATCAGAAGAACGGCCTTGGGCAGTTATCGTCCTTCGCCATCTTCTTCTTTGTCTTGGTTCTGCTGCGAAAGCGAAGCCCCGGCGAAAATCCCCGGCCGCGGATTCAGGTCTATGCAGACATCCTCGTTCTTTTGATCGCCCTGGTGCTTCTTAAAGGGCCGCCCGGGGGATTCTCGGCGACCTCGATCGTGATGCTGAGCGCCGCCATTCTCTTCTATTTTGGACTTCTCTGGATGGTGAAGCACCAGAAGAAAATGATCAAAGGCATGTTCGCGATGATCGTCGTATTAGTCATCGCGTACGGGACGATGACGATGTTGATCGGAAAGTCGCTTCTGGATATTTCTTCGGCTCTCGGTCGGGACAGCACGCTTACCGGCAGATCTGAGATCTGGGCCGTGCTCCTGCCTCTGGCTATGCAAAAGCCCCTTCTTGGGCACGGTTTTGGCGGATTCTGGACGCCCAAGATCCTAGAGGCCTATTATTTCCCGGCCCATAACGGCTACCTCGAAGTCATTCTGGATCTCGGCTTCATGGGATTGTTCCTCCTCTCTCTTTTCTTCATCACGGCTGGCAGGCGAGCGCAAGAGGCTTTCGCCCTTGATCATTCCTGGGGGGCCTTCTGGATTTGCTGGCTGCTCATGACGCTCATAAATAACATAACGGAATCTTCGATTAACTCGTTCTCGGGCCTGCTGATGGGTCTCCCAGTCTGGTTCATGGTCACCTTTTGGGCATGGAAATCGGGCCGGAAGCCTATAGAGGAATCGATATAAAGAAATCCCTGGATGCTGGAGGCGGTCTCGTGAGAATTCTGATAACCGGCGGCTGTGGGTTTATCGGCTCGAATTTCATTCGAATGGCTTTAAGGGAACGGGCCTCGTGGAACATTCTGAACGTCGACCTTCTAACATATGCCGGCAATCTCGCCAATCTCATCAACATCGGAGATGATCCGCGATATCAATTCGTCAAGGGCGATATCAGTGACCTTGAATTCGTCGGTACTCTAGTAGCCAGGCCGGAGAGTCGCATTGACGTTATCGTCAATTTTGCCGCTGAAACCCACGTCGACCGAAGCGTTCTGGGCCCCGACGCGTTCGTCAGGACCAATATCAACGGTACCTTCAACTTGCTCGAACTGGCCCGGCGCCTTCGAGGCGTGCGTTTCCTTCAGATCTCGACGGATGAAGTGTACGGGACGCTGGGTGATACGGGAAGTTTTTCTGAGGAAACGCCGCTTGCGCCAAACAGCCCCTATTCCGCGAGTAAGGCGGCAGCGGACCTCTTGGTCCGATCGTATCATCAGACATTCGGACTCGACGGCCTGATTACGCGTTGCTCGAACAATTACGGGCCCTATCAATTTCCCGAAAAGCTCATTCCATTGATGATCCTTAATGCCCATCAAGGAAGAGATATGCCAGTTTATGGTACGGGACGGAACATTCGGGATTGGATCCACGTGAGCGATCATTGTCGCGGCATTATTGCCGCGCTGGAGTTCGGAAAGGCCGGGCAGGTTTACAATTTTGGCGGTGACTCCGAAAAGGCAAATATTGAGATTGTCGGGCATATCGCGGAGCGCGTTGCGGGCCGCAGGGACTTGATTCGGTTCGTGGAAGACCGCCCAGGCCATGATTGGCGTTATGCGATGGACTCAGCGAAGGCCAAGCGCGAATTAAACTGGGCTCCGCAGATAGGATTTGCTGAAGGGCTGGAGCAAACGATCGCCTGGTATCTCGATAATCAGCAATGGTGGGAACCCATCTTGTCGGGTGAATACCAGCGCTTTTACGAATTATGGTACGGCCGCCGATAGATAGAAATTCCATACGGGGAGGTCAAGACCCATGAAAGGCATCATCCTGGCTGGGGGAAAAGGAACGAGGCTTTATCCTTTGACAAAGGTTACGAACAAGCACCTGCTGCCGGTAGGAAGGGAGCCAATGATATTCAATCCTATCCGCAAGATGATTGAAGTCGGAATCGTAGATATCCTCGTTGTGACCTCGACCGAACACATGGGGGATATCGTCAATCAGCTCGGAAGCGGGCGGGAGTTCGGCTGCCAGTTCACGTATAGGGTTCAGGAAGAGGCCGGCGGCATCGCTCATGCCCTGGCTCTTGGAGAGGGTTTTGCCAAGGGAGAACGGAGCCTCGTCATCCTGGGAGACAATATTACGACCGGAACGCTTGCCCCTCACATCGAGGAATTTGAAAGACAGCCTGTCGGAGCCAAAGTCCTTTTGAAACGTGTCGGGGATCCTGAGAGGTTCGGCGTGGCGGCGATCGATGAAAAGCAAATCGTGAGTATCGAGGAGAAACCCCAGCGGCCCAAGAGTAATTTCGCTGTCGTTGGCTATTACCTTTACGATGAACATGTTTTCGACATCATCCGGGGGATTGTGCCGTCCGCCCGGGGCGAGAAGGAGATCACCGCGGTTAATAACGCCTATATCGCGCGGGGACAACTGAGTTACGGGGTTCTTGATGGAGAGTGGACAGATGCCGGGACTTTCGAATCCTGGCAGTTCGCCAATCAGTTGCTTATGCGGGCCGCTTGATCGGACTTGGTCTACGAGCCTTTGAACTACTGCGCCAGGATTGTCCTAAGAGGATGTGGATAGGTGTAGGGCGTATACTTATCCTGCCATCCCGAGCCTGACCATACGAACAGTTTTCTGGCGTCCGTAGCCCAATATCCTACCCCCGCCGCCGCAGTCGCAGGCCGCGAAGAGAAGAGGCCCACGCCGATTCCGGACGAACCGTCAAACGAGGCCCGCTCGGTCCAGAATTCACGGTTTTCAGTCGGGACTGAGGGGAGCCCGGGATAATCCAGAGTGCCGGCGACTCCGGGATTCATCAAGATGGTGTTGTTCTTTCGATTGAGCCAGTAATAGGATCCTGAAGGGTGCTGGGGCTGGCCGTTGGGAGCGACTGCGGGAGGATTATTCGAATCGTAGTATTCCTCGCGAATCTGGTAGCCCGCGGAAACATTGTTGAAAAGATTGTTGCCCCAGACTGCCGCCTCGCCGCCCCGGTGATCGAAGACGATGACCATGTAGTTTCCGGCGTTAATGGTGTTTTCGTAGAGTTCGATTCCCTGGGTTGACCAGCCGTTTCCCGCCCCCATGTTCCCATGGGCGTCCCAACAGGAAAAGAGGTGCCCCTGAGCGTTGATCGTGCAGCGCCGGATCGCATATCGCTGCCCGAAGCCAGCATTCGTGCAACCGCCGTCCGTCAGGCCGCAATTGAGGACACAGTCTTCGACGTAGAAGTTGTCCCCGGTTCCGAGTGTGAACGTGTGGTTGGCCCAGATGGTATCCAAGGAATAGAAGAGGAAATTAAAATAGACGCCAGGGGCCTGGGATAGGTTGCAGTTATCCATGACTCCATAGATCGGGCCGAAGACGATGCAGCTATGACGTGCATTGGTTATCGTGATATGGTCAACCCGGATCTTGGTCTGGGGATACATGACGTTCGTGTTGAACAAACCCACGGCCCCGCAAAGGTTGGCGCAATTGAGCGAGAAGCCCGATAGGCGGAATGGGGCGTCATTTGCGGGCGACGAAGGTACGTAGCTGATGAGCCAATTGTTTGGATCCCCGGTGTTCCCTGATCCCGACCGAGCGCTCGTAATGACCGTTTGGCCTTGGCCGGCGCCTATGAGCGTAATGGCCTTCGTAATCACAAGATTCGTGGACCACGTCGCGGTGCCGGCGGGGACGAGGACCGTCCCGCCCGCGACAGCCGCCGAGATCGCTGCGGCGACGTCCGCATAGGATGGGCTGGCCGCTGTGATGACATCCGAGGGGGTCACATAAATGGACTCTGTTGTGCTATCGACACTATTCCCTGCCCTGATGGTCAAAGCAATTGTAAAAGTTCCGGCGGATGTGTAGGTATAGACGGGGTTCTGTGCCGTGCTCGATGAGCCGTTGCCGAAATCCCATTGCCAAGATTCCGGCTTCCCGGTGGATATGTCTGAGAACTGGATGCTCTGTCCCATCGCGGGGGCTTTCGGACTGAATGTGAATCCGGCGACCAGAGATGGCGCGGTGCCAATGACCAGAGTCTGCGTGACGGTGTTGGATCCTGAGGCGTTAGATACCGTGAGGCTGACCGAAAAGGCCCCTGCTGTGGCAAATGTATGGATCGGATTTTTTGTTGTGCCAGTCGTTCCGTCATTGAAATCCCAGTGCCAGGCCGTGGGGAACCCGCTGGACGCGTCGGTGAACTGCACCGCTTGTCCAGCTATCGGCGACCCGGGACTGTATGAGAAAGAAGCCCTGAGCGTATTGGCCTCCGTGACGGTGATCGCGCGCACGACGGAGTCCTGCCCGGAGGCGTTCATAACGGACAATGAGACGGAGAATGTCCCTGCCATTTTGTAACTATGAATCGGGTTCTGGGCCGAGCTCGTGATACCGTCCCCGAAGTCCCATTGCCATTGCGACGGTGTTCCTAGAGATGTATCCGTAAACTGTACAGATTGTCCGGTTACAGGCTCGGAAGGATTGAATGAGAACGACGCATCAATATCGGCTACTATGGTTACGCTTCGGCTGGTCCTCGCGGAGCTTGTTGCGTTCGTCACACTTAACGTCACGGTTTTAGTGCCGCCCGTCGCAAATGCGTGGATTGGATTCTGGGAGGCGCTCGTCACCCCATCTCCAAAATCCCATAACCAGGACGTGGGATTGCCGATCGATGTATCTGTGAACTGGATGGATTGGCCAGTTGCCGGTAAAGTCGGGTTGAACATGAAAGCCGCGGTGAGGTTAGGGACGACCGTGATCGTTCTCGCCGCGGCCTGAGTTGATGTCGAGTTCGTAGTTGTGAGATTGACCGTCTTTGGGCCCGCCGTTTCGTAGCTATGAGTGGGATTCTGGATTCTGCTCGTCGTCCCGTCTCCGAAGTCCCACAGCCACGATATCGGCCCACCTGTTGAAGAGTCCGTGAATTGGATGGATTGACCGGTTGCCGGGGTTGCCGGGGCAAAACTGAATGAGGTCGTTAGAATCGACAAAGATACGACCGAGAGGGTTTGGCTACCTTGCTTCGTCCCCGATCTGTTGCTGGCCTTGAGGCTAACGATATAGCGCCCCGCCCGGCTAAATACATGGCTTGGATTCTTTATTGTACTCGTTGTTCCATCGCCGAAATCCCAACGCCACGAGGACGGCGTCCCGGCCGTTGTGTCTGTGAATTGGACGACCTGGCCCGGGCCCGGCGTCATCGGGCTGAAGATGAATGTCGCGGCTTTAGCGTCAGGCATGACAGTAATCGTCCGGCTCGTCTTTTTCGCCGTGCCGTTCAGAGATGCCGTGAGGATGACTCTACGAAATCCGGGGCTAATATAGACATGTGTCGGATTTTTCTCGTTGCTGGTGGACCCGTCACCGAAATCCCATGCATAGGCCGTCGGGGTACCAGAGGAGGTGTCATAGAACTGAATAGCCTGTCCCGCGATAGGGTATCTCGGACTATAAGCGAATGTCACTTTAAAGGTCGTCGATCTCTCGGATGCCAAGTTCCGGATCCGGTCCCTTTTCCAAGTCTGCGCCGCGGCTGTCGTACTTAGGACGAGCAATCCGGCGACAAGCAAGTAAGAGCCTGTGATTATCCTCGTTCTCAAACAGAGGTTTACCTGCCTGGTCATATCCCGCCCTCCAAATAGCTTGGCGTTTTCATCACTTGACGAGGCTATTATGGCTGGACGTACCGAGTGGCTAATCACCCCAAAAGGGGATATCACGGAGGATTCCGGATGATGAATGGCTAGTCGAGAATCCAGGGGATGGATATGATTAAAAAGAGGCGCCCGATCCGGTTATTCATTTCGAAGAGGATGAGGATAAGAGTATGGCGAATAATACTCTTCCCACCCACCGTCGGTTCTCCATACATAGAGCTTCCTCTTGTCGGTTGCCCAGAATCCGACGCCAGCCGCGGCAGTTTGCGGGCGTGAATCGAGTGTACCGACGCCAATCCCTGCCAGACCGTCAAAAGAGGCCTTTTGAACCCAGAATTCCCTGTTTTCCGCTGGAACAAGTCCCAGAACACCGCCGTAGTTCAAAGCTTTTTCTATGACCGGGTTGAATAAGGTGGATCCGTTCTTATAGTTTGACCAATAATAGGAACCGGAGGGGTGCTGGGGCTGTCCGTCCGGCGCCGTCGCCGGGGGATTGCCCGAATCGAAATATTCTTCTCTGATCTGGGTTCCTGAAGAGACGTCGCAGTTAAGAGTATTGTTGAAGACCATGGCTCGGCCGCCACGGTGGTCGAACATGATGACCATCCAAGGACCCGCGTTGATGGTGTTTTCATAGAGCTCGACACCCTGAGTCGAATAACCCATCCCAGGACCCATATTTCCGTGGGCGTCCCAACAGGACATGAGGTTGTCCTCAGCGACGATCGTATTAAATCGAAAACAGTATCGCCCCCCCCAGCCTGCATTGGAGATCCCCCCCGTGCTATAGAGAATATTGTCTTCATAGTAGAAGTTTTCCGCTGTTCCTGGTCGAAAGGTGGAGCGAGACCAAATCGACTTATCCAGGGAAAAGATTGTGGCAACCATAAAGGCATGCCACTCATTGTTGTCGGCGACACCATAGATTGGACCGTAGATTGCGTTCGCATGGGTCGTGTCTGTAATCTTTGTATGGTCAATCCGGACCTTAGTCTGCTCGTGGAGCGTGGGATTCGACAAAAAGATCCCGTAACAGCTATTGTTGCAGCTGAATGAGAAACCCGAAAGGCGAAATGGCTCATCCGCTGATGGGTCCGACGGCCGATAGACAACCAGCCATTGAGCCTCCGAGACGACGTTCCCCCCGGGAGACGTATACCGGCTTTGAATAATAGTTTTGTCGATTCCGGCGCCGATGATATTGATGGGCTTCGTAATGATGAGTTGCTCGTCCCATATCGCCGAGCCTTCAGGGATAACGACGGTATCGCCAGCTTTCGCATTGGTGATGGCTGCTCGGACATCGGCGAGCGACGGACTCGCGGCATTCTTTGAAAGGGACGGCCCGATAACGGCCGTGCAGAAGCTCGTGAGCGAAAAGGCAAGTCCAAGACAGATGAGTTTTTTAAATCGCATCCCCGCTCCCCTCGATCGAAGCCTGCCGATTCAGCCACCAAAGGAACTCCACAGCCCCTCCCCGGAGCTTCCAAGTATACAAAATAGATTAAGGAATTACTAGAAATTATCTTAAGAAACCTGTCGGATTATGAGCATCACTCCCTCTCCGTTTGGTGGATGTTCTGCAGGAGAGAAACGATTCTTGTGGGGAGACTCCGCGATATCGTTGACATCCCAACATGATCAGGACTTGCCCCAATAAATAGGGTCCTTTTTACCTAACCTCAGTTTTTCCTATCAGATGCATGCGATTCCAAGTGGAATCGCAAAAATGGGGGTACTTTTCAGTAAAATGGGGCCTCTCCCCATGCCAAGCCTGACCGCTTGCATACTTGCGTAGGAAGGAGGAGACCCCATAGGTATTTTGCCAGAACCGGCCAAAATTGCGAGAGCAAATGGTCCGTTTTTCCGGGGAACTTTCTGCGGGGCTTCTGAAGGTGACGCGGCGGTTCGTGGCCGAGATGATCTTCGGGATCCAGGCCCGGGGCTCGGTGAGACTGACGGAAGTGGGCCGGGCGCTGGGCGAGCGGATCTCGCTCAAGAAGACCGAGGAAAGGTTGAGCCGTCAGTTGGGGCGTCGGGACCTGGAGCGGCGGCTCCAGCGCCGGCTGATCGAACAGGCCTCGGGGCGGATCGAAGACGACACGCTCCTCGTTCTGGATCTCTCGGACGTGACCAAGAAGTACGCCGAGAAGATGGAGAACCTGGGCCGGGTACGGGACGGCTCTGAAAAGGAGCTCGTTTGGGGCTACTGGACGCTGAACATCATGGGGTCGAACACCAAGGGGACCAAGTTGGTGCCCCGATACGGGCGGCTGTTCTCCCATGTCGTCGAAGGGCATGAGTCGGAGAACATCGAGATCCGCGACGCGGTCAGCGAGGTGGCAGAGGTTGTGGGGAAGCGGGGCATCTGGGTCATGGATCGGGGCGGCGACCGCGGCTATCTCTTTAAGTATCTGTTATCTGAGAAGCATCGGTTCCTTATCCGGGTGCGGGCGGACCGGGGACTCAGGACGGCCCAAGGGAAAGCTTCGGCACTCGAGCTGGCCCGCAGCAGTCCGATGCTGTTCCACGAGACCATGGTCAAGGAAGAGGCCGGCCAGGAACGGCAGGTCCACCTCGCTTTCGGCCTGCGCAAGGTGCGGCTTCCCGACCGGCGCGAAGAGCTGCGGGCCTTCGGCATCCCCGACTTCCGGATGTATGCCCTGGCCGACGGGATCCGTCAATATCTCTACGGTCAGACCCGGGGACTGAAGCGCGCCTTCGAGCTTCAGGACCAGCAGCTCATCCAACCGAAACTCTTCTACCCGTAGATAAAATGGGGGAAGTCCTCCAACATGATTCATTGATATAGTTTAATCGACCTGGTAGAATCGCCCGGTGCGGATGTCCACAGGGTGGAAATCTCAAAATGAGCGAATCGGTGAGTCTGATACGCTCGAAGAGCGGGCCGGTCATTTCTTTGAGTCTTTTTTGGGGATGCTTTAATTGGCTTATTTTTTCGCGGGACTCTTAAGCAGCAGGGTCGATCTGTCGGCAATCCAAGACTCCTTGGGCGACGTCTTGCCGCCTGCGCTGAAAGAAGATGTGGTCTGCAGAGAGGAAGCAGGAGCGTTCCTAATTAATTGCGGTACGAACAAGGCGATTCCGGACCGGATCATTCGGGAGCCGAACACAGGTTCGTGGCTTGCGGTCCTGGGCACGCCGATCATTCGCTTGGACAGGGCAGAGGACCGATTGCTGCTACTGGCCAGATTCTTCCGCGACCCCCGAACGTGCCTAAGGGTAGATCTTGACGGCCTATTCGCCATTCTGGCGTTTGACGCTGCGAAGAAACGTCTCTTGGTGGCCACGGATGCGAACAACACAACGGCTATTTTTACTGCATCGACGGACAGGGGAGTCTTTGTTTCGAGCCATGAACTGGTACTCGCAAGGCATCTGTCCACCGAAATTGATCCATTGGGCTTTGCTCTGACGATCCAGATGAAGTATCCGTGGGGGACCAGGTCCCGCTTCAAGGGTATCAATAAGCTCCTGCCCTCGCAGGTCATCGAATTTGGCCTCGACGACCCACCGCGGGCGGACTTCTATTGGCGCCCCTCGGAGGAGAGCGTATGGCAGGACGATTTCGACGGTATCATCGACAGATGGGGGGGGATTCTTCGATCCTCGGTTCTTGCGTTCCATCGGTGTTCGAACAATAACGCCGCGATTTGCACGCTCACGGGGGGGGAGGACGCGCGACTGTTGCTGGCCCAATGCCATGCTCTTGATATCCCTTTCTTCGCGATGGTTGACGGGGCCGATGAAGATGTCGATGTCCGTATCTCCCGTGAAGCGGCGCGGGATGCCGGATTCGAGCTCGTGATCCGGCCGAGCGTCATGATCAGCGAAGAGCAACTCGTCGAGAACGGGACATATATCAGCATCATGAATGATGGATATGAGGACTACTTCCGGTCGTGCCGCGCCTTTGCCATCGACGCCGCATCCGATCCCATGAACAGGGTGCATGTGAAATATTGCGGGGTCCCGGGTGGCGAAGCCTACCGGGGCGCCTATTATCTACGAGGGAAGGTCGTGCTCCCATCCCGGAAGGGGAGTATTGACCATCGGTTCTTCACACGCATGAAATTCCTGCTGGATTTTCACCACGGCCTCCTCAGGCTTCACGACGAAGTGATCCTGGGGGAGGTCCATTCCCTCGTCGAGGCCGCGCTGAGCGAGCTCGAAGGTTTTCCTCGGGGTACCCAGATCGACCATCTGGTCCGGACGTTCCAGACGTGTCAGAACACGGGTCTGATTTGGAAGAACCCTCTCTACCTCCCCTTAGCGACGCGGGAGATGACCCGGACCGTTTACAATATGCCCCCGCGCTTCAAGCGCGGCGGGAAGGTGACTAAGGCCATTACGGAAAGGCTATGGCCCGAATTGGCCTGGGTTAGGACTCAAAAGGGAGTCCCGACCGTCCGGCGGACCGTGCTAAGGGCGCCCATATTCTTCCCAGAATATACCGCGTATATCCGAGCGATCGCCCAGGGGGCCGTGACCCGGCTCTTCAAATGGTCTGACTCGAACAAACCCTCATATATGTGGCGCGAGAACGCACCAGCGATCAAGACGCTCCTTACGAAGCCTCCCTTCGTCAAGTGGTTCTCGAGCCCAGAATCGATGATTACCGGAAACCTCTATGAGCCGGATTCACTCATCAAGTTGTTGAGCGAAGCCAAGCAAGGATCGAGTCGGTTCATCCCGATCCTAGGACGCATCTTCAATCAAGAATTTGCCTTACGATGGGTTCGCCGCGAGCCGTAGGCATCGAGACACGGCATGCTCATCATTAACGCGGACGATCTGGGCTGCACCGGGGCCGTGACGGATAGAATCCTAGCTTGCTTCAAGCTGAACCTCCTGACATCGGCGAGTGTCATGGTCTTCATGGGGGATTCTATCCGCTCAGCCGAGATGGCTGTCGAAACCGGGCTGGAGACGGGGCTTCATCTCAATCTTACCCAACCGTTCGACGGGCCAGGGATTTCGTCGAGATTGCGGGAACGGCATCAGCGGGCTGCCCGGTATTTCCGGGCCGGCAAACGGGCGGTGATGTTCTACAACCCTCTGATAAAAAGAGATGTGGAGTATCTTGTTCGGGCTCAACATGATGAATTTGTTAGGTTGTTCAGACTGGAACCGACGCATTTCGATGGCCACCATCATATGCACCTTAGCATGAATGTTTTATGGGGCCGCTTGCTTCCTCCCCAATCCTGCGTCAGACGGAATCTCGCGTTTGCACGGGGCGAGAAGAGCATCATGAATCGGGCCTACCGGAGACTGACAGATGCTTGTCTTGTCCGCAGATATAGGACCACGGATGCCTTTGTCAGCATCGACCGGGAATGGACTCCCCAAAAGCTCGAAGAAACGGTCCGATCGGCGGAGAGAATGGATATCGAAATGGCGGTTCACCCGGGTGACGACATATGCTTCCGGTTTCTTATGGACCCATGCGTCCGCCGGATTCTCATGGCTGCTCCGTGCGCGACACACCAAAAGACCTTCTCGCGGGCCCCCGGGAGTCCAGCTGGGCTCGTTCAGATACATAGGTGACACCTTGGGCTACTATAGGAGTTACCATGTACCTGAAGCCCGCGAGGACCTACGGCCCTCTCATTCTTGGGTCGGAGTATCTCAGGGCCCTTGTCGGCCAGGGGACGATCTCCCCGGAAGGGGCCAAGCGGCTGCGCTGGATGGATCACTATGGCCGGTCTGGCAACGCCCGGCTGACCTGCCGCTACTTTGATATCTCCGCTCAGACGTTCTACTGCTGGAAGAACCGGTTCGATCCCGAGGATCTGACGACCCTGGAGGCCGAGAGCCGGCGGCCCCGGCATGTCCGCCAGCCCCTGACGCCGGCGGCCAGGAACACCTGATGGGCCTTGCCCTCGAGATTCCTAGTGTACAGTGCACGTTCGCAAATTTACATAGGAGGGTGGCCATCGTAAAGACTCTCTTGGAGAAAGTGCTATTAGGCTTCTTGATGGCCGACGATCCGGTTCAGGCCATGTTGGAGTGGGTGGCATATCAGATGATGCTGATCGAAGCGGAGAACAAGGTCGGGGCCGACCTGAGCTATATCAAACGGGAGAAGGTCCAGGAGGCCCTAGAACGCGGTCGGGCCTTCCTGCCATCACAGGCCGCAAGCTGAAGAGAGTATAGAATGGCCCGAAGTTGCGAACTCAACTTGACACGGCGTTAGAGTCAAGCCAAATCTTAAGGCGCAAGCCGCTGATAAGAGAGGGTTTGCTATACGCCTTCACAACCGCCAATAATGAGTCAGAAGGGCGAAGCCTTCAGGTTCCGGGCCGAAAACCAAGCTTCATTGACGCGGCGGGTGATTTGTTCGACCGTCGAACGACTTAACCGGTAATAGCTTGGGATGACAAGAGTGCTCTTGAGTAGACGCTCTGCAGTAGGGCAATCCTGCGTATAACCGAAATAACTCTCTGCCCCTGCAATGACATCTTCATAGGGCCGAGAGCTATCGATGCCATACCTATCAAGATAAGCTGCGACTTTATTCCGCGCGCCTGTCGACGGGAAAATGATTGGATACATGAAGCGATTGAGGCGATGTTCATTTGGCTCCGTGCAAATCATATCCGGTTCAACACTCAAGTTATTGTGATAGTAGTCCGCGTGTTTTCTTTGGATGGCTATCATGGAGTCCAAATGAGGCATACGACGGCGGACTATTGTTAGGTTCGACGCAAACATACGCCCTTGGACAAGTGGAGACTTGTCGATGAAATCAGTTTTCCTGTTATATGCCGCCCAGATCTTTTTTCCTGCGATCCCCCAGAGGGGCCTGCTACGAAGGCTCGACCGAACATAGGTCGTCATTATGTGGACGATCTCGTCCCTAAGGGTCGGAACCGGAAGGCAAGATACGAGTTCGGAGCATTTCCCCAACATTTTCTTATCTCTCGAATAAACGGCCCCTCCTTCTCCTGCGGATAAGTACTTGCCGGAACGGAAGCTGAAAAAGGCAATATGGCCGAACGATCCGCAGGATCGATCGGCAAGCCGGCTCCCTAGAGATTGGGCGCAATCTTCAATCGTCGGTCGCCCTGCCATGATATCGAGGATTCGAGGCATATCACAGAGGTTGCCGAACATATGGACGGCGACAAGGACGTCGATCTCGGAGATCTTCTTCTGGATGTCCGGAGCGGACACGCAAAACGTGCGTGGGTCGACATCTAGAAACCGTGGCACGCAACCCGCGGCTTTGATCGCCTTGAAGACGACAGGGCAACAGTAGAGTGGGACGCCAACTCTCGATCCGGGCAACAGGTCAAGCGCCCTTAGCGCAAAGATTATGGCAGCCCTGGCTGATCGTACTGGAATGGCGTTCCCGAGCCCCGGCAAAGCCACATTCATTTCCGGCCCGGTCCTCATGAGCGCAATACGTAAACCTGAGGCGAGGTCCCGGAGAGTATATCTATGAAGCTCAGTTGGTATTATGTTCGCCATATGTCTCTCAGATGGCCTAGATATCATAATCCTTGAGTTTATGTCGTTCGGCGTCGACAATATCACCTTGCCCTCGAAGTCGCACAGCGAGGTTATATAACCTAAAAGGCAGCGTTCGAAGTGGGCTTTTCCATATGTAGCCGCGTTTGAGAGTAGTTCCGAATCTTTTTTTAAATGAACCCAAGGCTTCCTGTTTGGATCCCTTTTCGGGATTTATCCTTGTCCCCACGAAATCGAATGTCCTGATCCCCATGGCCTTGAACTGGCGGATGGCTTCCCAATAAAGCAGCTTGTTCGCCCCCTGAAATAGATGAGGAGCATTCCCGGCATATACGGCATAAGCACAATAATCACTGAATGCAAAAACGCAACAACTCTGAACTACTCCGCCCTGATCAGCTATTATGAGCTTACCGTATTCGCCCAGACCAGAAATGAATTTTCTAAATGACATAAGGCCCATGAACGAGAGTTTCGATCGCTTGAACGTATCCTTGATCATTCGGTGTGCTGAGGGGATCTCCGCAGGTGTCGCTTCCCTGATGGCGATTCCGGCCTTTGATGCCGAATTTATATTTTGTCTCATGATACGATCGATATTCTTCCAAAGCGTTTCTTCGGACAAACTGAGATCAATGATATAGCTTCCGTAAGGTGCGGCATGAGCGCAATTCGGATAAGTACGGAAGATCGCGTTCGTCGTGGCAGGAATTATCATGTCGGCGCCGAGCGATGCGAGTTGGCGAAGCGTTCCGTTCAGAAAATCCCTTTCTTCCTCGAGGCCGAAGCCGTTGGACAGAGGAATGGTCTCAACTCGAAAGCGCGCCATTCGAAGAATGGACTTCTTGATTATCGTATAGGGGAGGATGCAACGTAACTCCCCGAATCTTGAGAAACCGCCCAGCCATCCATAGCGGTCACCGACAGATTCCAGGAAGGATCCTTTTGCAAAGATAGGCAGCCCAGAATGCCACTGGATCTCTACCGGCCTTATCTCCATCGGTTCTTTCTCCGGCCTAGATCAGCTTCTCTATTGCTTTCCTGTGATAATCTTTAAGCCACCTTAGTTGTTCGGACCTTCTGAAACGGACGAATTCATTGGAGACGGGCTTGGGAGCGATCGTTATCATCCCCCATAGGAACCCTGCCAGGAGCAGCATTCCGGTCAGAACAGGAGGATTAGATCTCATCTGATAGACAGACCTGAAAAACTGCCATAGGGGGTGAACGCCCAGAAGATAATCGCCATATCCGCTCTTCCAGTTGTACTTCAAGTAGTGAGGGCCGGCTTTTCCCATGGGTCTCAGATGGAGACTTGCTCTCTCAGTAAAAGTCTCCGTCCTCCAGCCACGCATTCTTGCCGTTACAACGGCGACGAGATCGATGCCTCCCCCCTTGAGGGGCAAGTAGCCTCCAATTTCTTCGAAGCATTCCCTCCTGAACAACTGGCAAGCTCCCGACACGTGTTCTTTCCTGGAAAATCGATAATCGTATTGGCGATTGCCCTCTTTGAACGGAGTTCCCGCGACTCCCAGGGTCTTGTCCCGGGCGAACTTGTCTAACAAATATTCGAAGTGATCAGGGCCGAGCACGATATCGGCATCGAGGTTGCCCAAAAAGTCGTATCTGTGTCGCCGCAGACTCTCGAATCCCGTGTTGAACGCGACTGCCTTGCCACCGAAGTGGCGGTCTGTCCGCTCCGGCATCCGGAGGAGCTGGATCCAAGCCGTATTCTTCGCTAGGTTCTCGACAATATCGTCGGTCCCATCGGTTGAGCCGTCGCTGACGACCAACCATTTCGTTGGTTTGACGGTCTGCCGAACGACCGAAATGATCGTCCGTTCTATAGATGCAGCTTCATTTCGGGCCGGAGTGATGAGAGCATAGGTCATTCGCTTGCTCCGGTCTTCAGTGCTTTATCATAAACGCTTCGGAAACCTACGACAGGAATGCTGGCGTTTTGAAGGTGCGTGATGAAGAATTCTAATGTATCCGTCTCGACCAGATCCTTGGTGTGGCCTATGGCTACGAGGGGGCGATACACATCCCTTTCTTTCTGGTCCTTCATCATCTCGAATTCGATCATTTTGATCATTTGCTCTGCGGTCTGCCGGCAAAAATCGAGCTTCATGGGATGAAGAAGGCGTGCGAACTCCCGCATGCGGGCCAGCTTGTTTGATCGTTGTTGATCTGTCCCTTTTCGTTGAAGGCTTAGCCTCTTGGCGGTGATCATCTGCCAGATGGGGACCATCCGGGTATAAGTCGGCAACTCCAGCAGGCGTCCATGGGGATCGGGGATGTTGACGTCTTCCGAGAACATCCAATAGTAGCCGTTCTTGCGCGACCTGCGGTAGTCGAGGCCGCGGTCGCGCTGCAGGCCGCCCTTGAACACGGACGAATCGACCCTGATCCCATGTTCCGAGAGTGAACGCGCGGCGGCCGCGGTAGGCTGGAGGAGCCAGTTGCCAGCCCTGAAAGAGAGGGGGACAAATCCGGGTTCGCCGAGGGTCCTCCTGAGATACGAGATGGACCGCCCGACGATCTCGTCGATCCGGTCCGGGGGCAGGAAGCAGAGGTTGTATTCGCTGTAGTCCGGATGCCAGGCTGTTCCTGTCCGGCGCGCGTTGTACCATTGGGGATGCAAGTGGAGGCCGATCTCAGCGCCGTCTCGATACAGCTCGCTCACCTGGCGTTCGACCAGGTCTATGGCGGGGTCCGTCCGCGCGGTGCTGAAGGCCTCTAGTTCGGCGGCTTCGATGAAAGCGACCCAAGGCGCATTCCATTTCTTGAAAATTGTCCTCAATTTCTCGGTTGGTTCGTAGATAAGATCTCGAAGTGAGCCCGTCCCGTTCCCATAGATCTCGTAATCGACAGTAACAATGATTTCGATCATACGGGCCTCAGAAGCCCTATACACGCATTAATAGAAATTTCGGGTCTATTAGTTCCCCCCCCTGAGGGTTTGACTAGCGCCCTCTGCAAAAACGCATTTACCTGAGGAATAATCGTCTTTGTTACTATCAACCGGGGGGTGAATGAGAACCGGTTAAACGCACAGATAAGAACGAGTCCGAACGCTCTAAGGCTAAACATAAGCAAAGCATGTGAAACCTGACTGGGGAAAGCCATGTTGGCATTGTAACAACCCAGCCCTGAATACGGCAAGAAGCGGAGCATTTCTGTGCTGTTACCTGAAAAAGCTCTATCTAGGTCTAGCTGGATTGATTTCGTCATAATATAGCAGAAATTGAGATTATTGACACCTGTTCTTCCTGGGTTCCTCCTGGGTGCCCTTATAGCGGCTATTAAGAGGACCAGTACTGCCACGAGGCTCGTTAAAAATAAGGACGTTGATCGCAATCCTCGGAAGCGGGACCGGAGGATTCGGCAGTCCCGAAGGCCAGAACAACCTAACGTCCGGATTGTAGAGGAATTCAACGAAGATGTGCAGCCAGGTCCCGAATCCCCCCGAAAGGACCTACTTGAGAAAGCCGGATTGATAATCGAGACGGATCTTGGCTTGTGCGATCTTCATGGGCTTCTCTAGCAGGATGTGGGCGGCAAGCCCCCAGAGAGCCCCGATGACGGTGCCCACTATAAGTGAATGAGCACGCGCAGTTATGGGGGCCAAGGGACGCCAGAGCCCGGCGAATAGGATGAAGATATCCAGTACGAAATTCCAGAGCACATAATCCGGCAGATCGATCGGCCTTTTTCAGAGAAGGGCTATTAAAACACTTGGCCCCAGGTGATACGGTGTATAGCGATAGGGCATCGTCCCTCTGTGAGGGTGTCATTATAGCGACGAGAGAACTATGTATCAAACATCTCCGGTGGCCGATCGGGGGAGATAGGCCGGCTTGACTTCATTTGTGAAAATCAATACTAATAGGCATGCTCAATGAGGCAGAGGCGCCATCCGTCGTAAGGATTACCGTGGCAGGATCTGTACCCGTGGCACATGAAGACCGACGTGAACCTGAAAGCATATGGGAAGCTACCACAAAGCTCTTGGCTTACTGCAAAGCCAATCGTTGGATGGGCTATGATCCATACGACGCCCTCAACAGCGAGGTGTTCAAGGCCTTGCCGTTCATGGACTTCAGGCTCGCTCGCCTCGTCCTGACCCAAGCCGTCAAACGATGCCCGATCAATCTGAGGCCCTTGCTCCTGATCAGGAAGACGCTCAATGCGAAGGGCATCGCGCTTTTCCTGTCATCCCTCGCCCGGCTCTCGAGAGCCGGAATGGTCGATGGCAGTGCCGAGCTTCCCCCCTTGGCGCAGACACTGCTTGCTCTGCGGATCCCCGGGAGATGCCAGTCATGCTGGGGGTACAGCTTTGATTGGCAGTCGAGGGCAACCCTGATTCCGAGGGAATCGCCGAACATCATCTGTTCGACCTTCGCCGCCAATGCCCTTTTGGATGCATACGAGACTTCGGGTAACGCCTCCTGGTTCGACGCCGCACGGAGCACAGCGGATTTTATTCTGGCGGACCTCTTCCACAGAGGCGACGGTTCCCTGGTCCATTTCCGCTATGCGGCGAATCAGTGGGTCCCGATACACAACGCCAACCTATTTGGCGCGGCCCTCGCCAGCCGTATCGGGTGCCTGACCGGAGAAGATGCCTACCTCGGGCCAGCCCTCGAAGCGGCCCGCTATTCCGTGAGCAAGCAGCGCGAAGACGGTTCGTGGCCTTACGGCGAGTCGTCGTCCCGACAGTGGATCGACAACTTCCACACAGGCTTCAATTTAATCGCCCTGCAAGGGATCGGAGAGAATACCCGGACCTCCGAGTTCGATGCGGCGCTCCGTAAAGGGCTTGGATTCTACAAAGCCCATTTCTTCCAGCCGGATGGGGCGCCCCGCTATTTCCACGACGAGACTTATCCGATCGACATCCACAGTGTCGCCCAGGGCGTCATAACCCTCATCGAACTGAAGGACTATGGAGAAGACCTGGTTCCCTTGGCCATTGATGTTCTTCGCTGGGGGCTGAACAATATGTGGGACAGGCGCGGATATTTCTATTTTCAGAAGCACCGGAAATATACGGTCCGGACGCCGTTCATGAGGTGGTCGCAGGCCTGGATGCTCCTGGCCCTGTCAACGGTCCTTCAGGACCGAGAAGCCTGAAGAAGGTGCTCCAGCGATCTGATCCCTGTTCGCCCGTCCCATAACGGCGGCACCTGCCCCACTCGTTCCGGCCCTCGGAGCGATCGATCGATGTCCTGGATCAAGCTGTCCAAGTTGGTCAGCCGGTTGCTACCCATGATGACGGTGATCGGCCTTTCCGTATTGGGGCGGAGCGTCAAGCAGGGAGTCCTGAAATAGGTAGCTTCTTCCTGGAGGCCCCCCGAGTCTGTAAGGACCAGCCTGGCGTTCTCGGTAAGGCAAAGCGAACGGTGATAGCCGATGGGCGCGACAAACTTTAGTAGCAAGGACTCCTTGGGCTTGAGGCCGAATTCGTCGAACATTCTACGAGTCCTCGGATGGACCGGAAAGATCACGGGCAAGCGCTTGGCCACGTATCCCAGGGCATCCAGGACCGCGGTCAGGCTCGACCTGTAGTCCACGTTCGATGGCCGATGGAGAGTGACATAGACGAATCCCTTGGGGGCCAGACCGTACTCTGCCATGACGCCCGAAGAACGGGCCTTTGGAAGGCTCTCCACCAGGGAATCGATCATGATGTTGCCAACCAGCCGAATCTTTTTTTCAGGGATGCCTTCGTGAAGAAGATTCTGGTCGGCATCTTCGGAGGGGGTGAACAGCATATCGGCCAGAGCGTCGGTCACAATTCGATTAATCTCCTCAGGCATGGTTCTATCATAGCTGCGTAGTCCGGCTTCGATATGGGCGACCTTGATCCCCATTTTGGCGCAGACGATCGTGCAGGCCATCGTCGAATTAACATCACCGACAACCACCACCCAGTCAGGCTTCTCTTTTTCGCAGATGGGTTCAAACGCGATCATGATCCTAGCTGACTGTACGGCGTGCGAGGCAGAGCCCACACCGAGATTGATATCGGGGCGCCGGATGCCGAGCTCCCGAAAAAAGACATCGGACATATTATCGTCGTAATGCTGGCCGGTATGAACAAGGAGCGATTCTATAGATTCTGAGTTTAGCCCTAGTTGGGAATTATATCGGGTAATCGCACCAAAAAACGGGCTGACCTTCATAAAATTGGGACGAGCGCCGGCCACAACAATGATCTTCATAGGCGTTCGGCTGCTTCGATCTCGATGATGTTCTCTATATGGTCTAGGATCACCGATAATGCCGGGCGGACTTGATTTTTAGGGATAAGCTCCTTAGTCCTGCGCTCGATGCGGATCCTATTCCATACTTCTTCCTTTTGCCTGATCATGATAAGCCGGCCTTCGTTTTCGAGCATTTGGTCGACTGCGCCTTTTGTCCCCCGAAATATGCTGTAAACGGGGACTCCCAGAGCTGCGGCCTCTCGGTTCATAGTCCCTCCGCCGCTCACGACAAGATCGGAGTGCCAGAGGAGATTCAATCCGTCTACGACCTTATTTGGAACGATTGTCTTTAATGACTCGAACCACTCCGGATGCTCATGACGAAAGCCCTCCTCCTGATGCTTATTTCGGGGGAGCAGGACACTGCGCACCCCAGATTCTCGGGTGATCCTGGCCATGAGCTCGAGAAAGAGCTCAGTGCTCTCCGGCCTGTAATAGTGGGCGTCGTCGGCTGGCGGTCTGACAGTGATAATGATATCGTTTCCGCGAAGACCGAGTTCGTCTAATAGGGAAGGGTCGGGATCGAAAGTGGGAACGTAAACATCTTCTTTAATGCCCGGATAATGGCGGACTTGGGTGAATCTCACCCCTATTCTAGAGGCCTGGATAGCTTCGGGAACGAGCGTCCAATCTGGTCGACCTAAGGGGAGCTCCTTGGTATGTTCATAGTCCCCAAGGAAGATGGATGGTATCGACAACACTCTACTGAGAAGGATCTGAGAACGGGAACCGTGTGAGAGCGCGATGTCCGGCTTATACTTTTTAGCGAAAGCATAGAGCTGGCCTGAACGCCTGAAAAGGCCAAGGACCTTAAGAACAGGCTGCTTACCGTAATGGCGGCCAATCTTTGTAAAATCCAATTTATTGGCTTTCGCGAGATCGCAGACCTGGAATGCGTCCCGGGCTGTCAGCTGGATCGTATGGCCTCGTTTTTCGAGTTCTTGTATGATCGGGATGAAGAACGGGACATGGGGTGTGTTGTCTAGGTCGACCCAAATTTTCGCTGCTGGCTTCTTGGCTGGAATAACGGCTCTGTCGGGATCGGCTCTTTTGCCACTAGTAACAATTGGCCTCGCTGATCTCCAGAATCGCGCTACCTCTCCAGGAAGTGCTAGCCAATATTCGTCCGAATAAGCCGCCTGGATGTGTTCGAGCAGCTCTCGATAATAAGCGGCGGGATATTCCTCGCGGGCGCAGTTTCCGTCGAAGGACATATAGTCAGGATGAGTATTTAAGAGAACCATCCCGCCGGCTTTAACGATCCAATCGAGCTTTTCCCGCCAGATGGATATATCTCTTTCTCTAAGGATGATGAACAAGTTGTGATCTTGCGGGAGTGTGTAGGGAAGCTCTACAAATGCCCGGGTGCCTGATCTATTACTAACAAAAAAAGGAAAGATCGTAGTTGTTCCTTCTGATTGAGGCTCAAAGGGATCCGTATCGAATGTTGAACAAGCGTAATCCATGTTCAAATCAGCCATAAGCTCCGAATCTCTCAGCATGGAGGGTGCTGTAAAATAAGCTGCCTGCCAATCTCTAAGATAGTGATTGATACGAGGCGCTTGTTTATAGAATGTTCGCGGGCTCCTGAATAGTGTTCCATCGTGGTTGAGTCCATGGAGTCCTATCTCGAATCCCTCATCTTTAAGGCGAGACCGTAGATCAGGCGGAGTGAAATATCGCTCAGGAACAAAATTGAATGAGGATCTGAAGCCCAGTTCTCTTTCAAGCTGCGCGAGAGAAAGGCAATTGTTAAGGCCTTTCTTTGTGTCTACATCGTGTGAGAGGACCAGAGCGAACCTTTTGTTTCCCGGCCATCCTTTCCAGCCGTCTGGCTTAATGCCGGCTTTGGGATTGATCGGCCAAGTGGCTTCGAAGATACGCCGTTTGTGTGTAGCAACCATCCTTCTGGTCAATATCTGAAGTCTTCTGGGGATGGCTGGCTTGATATAGTAATAGAGATTAATTGAGTTCATAAACGCTTCCCTTAGTCCTAGAAGAAGTAGATTATATTAGACCAAGGGGTGGAAGTCAATCGTTTTTAATCATTTAGAGGGATTCCTCCATTTCTTCCAAAGAAAACTACTTTAGGTTGGATTGGCCGCATCCTAAAGAACCAATGCAAGTAGCGTGTCATCTTTAATCTGCGGCGATCCGAGTCCGGTCTTTCGTTGCTGGATCCGACGTGCTAATCCTGAGTGCCCGGATGGCGCGATAGCCACTCCCCGGTCTTCTTGAGCGTGACCCACTCGCCAAGCGCGAGGCCGACTTCCGCCGGCTTCCTCGACCCACAGGCTTCGATCCCGAATATCATCTAGGCCACAAACTGGCTTGCCACATTAGGGAGTTCCTCTGCTAATAATGAGTTGGTTTTTCTATCCAAAGTGGCGGTAAGTTATTCGTCCCAGTAGGCGCAGTAAAGGTAAAGGAAATCGGCGGAAGATCTCAGTCATCATCAGTGTCCTTCTAGTTTCCGGGCAGAAGGCCCTCTTCTTTCGGCTATATACATAATATGGCAACTCATATTCCTGGCTACCCCAGGATCTCTTGAAACGCAGAAGGCCGATGTTATCCGGCTCTGTTCGCCCCAGATCGAGCTCCGTTATGCCTCGTTCCCTCAGCCAACATATGGTTCTCCACATAATAATGTTGTTCGGACGGAGACGCTGATAACGGTCGTCTGACGCTCCATACTTGAAGATCGCATGTGAATCGAAATAGAGGAAGATGGACGCCGCGATCGGTCGGTTTGCTATCCAGGCGGTGACGACAATTCCCAGGTCCCGGGCGATGACATGCTCATAGAGCTTTTTAAAGAACGAGAAAGGTTGGGGTGGGACGCCATGTCGCTTTCGAGTTAGCAAGTGAAGCCGGTAAAACCTCCTCAGGGAAATAAAGGTTTGGTCGATCTCGACGGCGAGCCCTTCCTTGATGGCCTTCCGGATGCTTCTCCGGTTCGAATCTTTGAACGATGAGAAAATGTCCGTTTCCTCTCTTAGCAGGCAGATCTGGTGGCCGAGGTAACGAATGTGCGGAATCGCCCCAGGGGCCGCGAACTTGCCGCTTCGCCACTCCAGATACTTCCATCCTTTCGTCTCAGCTTGGGCCATAGCAGTGGCGACGAAAGCCTCTTCGAACGAACCGCAAGGATCGAAGGAATCACAGGAATCGGTAAAGGGCAGAGAAACAGTATGCCGGCCCGCGAAGAGGCTCGAAATCTCCATCATGGGCATGAGGAAAGAGAAGCGCTCTCCCTCAAATTTTGTAAAATAGAAGGGGCGATAACCATAACTCTCGATCAAAACCCGCGCCCAGGCTAAGGTGTGGAAGAAATTATCATCGCCGCTTTTTGAGAGTAGATCATCCCAGCCCAGGTAATCCAGCGGATTGATAATATCAAGACTCATAGCGATTTCTACCCGATGAGCAGTCAATAATTTATAAGGTTAGGGTACCAAGGTCAATCTAATCTTGCTTTCCAGGGGGTCTTGTTTTATGATTGCTGCCCGGCGTGATGAAGATGGGGCTTTCTAGGCATATGGAGCCGTGCTTGCTACAGGCGGTAGATTCCATTCCGAAGAAATGCAACGGGAAGCCTGACAGAGCGAGGTGCCGCGAGTTGTTCCTCACACTCTCACGGGAGCAAGATCAGGTCCGATGATCAAGTTCTTCGTCGCCGTGGTCTGCGTGCTGCTCCCTTCTAGCCTAACGCGCGTGCTCTTTCGCCTTTGCGGCTATCGGATCGGCAGGAACGTCAGGATACCCGCCTTATCCTTCGTTTATGCCCGGGAGATGACGCTGGGCAACGATGTCGATATCCGTCGATTCTGTTTCATTCATCTTCGCCGGTTAGCGTTGGGAGCCAACACGATCGTCAGCTATGGCTGCCAGATCAAAGGCGAGGCCGGTTTTACCTGCGGGGACTTTTGTTTCCTGGGTGTTCAATGTATCATCCATTGTGTCGAGGATGTGACGTTCGGTAATTACTCAGGTCTCGGACCGAGGTGCACGGTCTATACTCATGGCTCGTTCTTACCCGTCACCGAGGGTTATCCGTCCCGGTTCGCTCCGGTCGTTTTTGAGGACCGTGTGTGGGTGGCCATGGAAGTCTCGGTCATGCCCGGTGCGCACGTTGAACGGAATTGCGTCATTAATCCTCACGTGGTGGTCCAAGGCCGTATCAAGGCCGACAGTATCCTTCAGCTCGATCCCAAAGCTTTCGCAAGGCATGATCTGCGCCGCCTTCAACTCATCGCCAGGAAGGACGCAGTTCACTGGCATCACCAGATCATCTCTGGATTCCTGACGTCCCGATCGCTTAAATACCTCTACGATGAGGGCGCTTCGAGCTATACCGTTCCTGGAAAGCTGATATTCCTATCCAAGCCGGAGGAAAACTCTATTGAGCTTCGTACCGGGAGATCACATATCGTTTATGACCTGGAGCACTTCCAGGCTGGCGAATGCCACAAGCCCATCCATAAAGCCTTTCTGGGCTATATCCGGCTCCATTTCGGTTTGGTCCTGAAGACGAGGTACAGGTGAGCATGGTCATCGACCACATCGGCCTCGCGGTTCCCCGGTTGGAGGAGGGGATATCGCTTTGGAAGGAGCTTTTTGGGTATCGGCAGCTGACCGAACCCATTGTCAACACGAGGCAGAAGGTGCGCGTAGTTTTCCTGGTCAAGGAAGCTTCGCCCACGGTTAAGCTTCTCGAACCTCTCGGTCCATCCTCGCCTGCTTTTAGGCTCGCACAGAAAGGCGGTGGGTTCCATCATCTCTGCTTCCGGTGTTCCGATCTCGGCGCTACCGTTGACAAAATGGAGAGCATCGGGCTCCGGGTTCTTTCAGATCCAGAGCCAGGGGAGGCTTTCGGTAACGAGAGGATCGCCTTCGTCTATGTTGGGCAGGGGCTGAACATTGAGTTGATCGACACTGAAAATAAGGCCGGGATCTTGGAAACGGCCGGGAAGGACCAGCCATCGAAATGAACAATATAGAAGCTGAGATACGCAAGTTCATCGTCGATAGATTCCTTTTCGGCGAGGACAAGGCCTTCGATGGAGACGCATCGCTGCTCGAAGCGGGGATCGTCGATTCTACGGGTGTGCTCGAGCTTATCGCCCATATCGAGCGGAAATATGGGATCAAGGTAGAGAACGACGAGTTCATTCCGGAGAATCTCGACACCATCAATCGCCTCTGCGCCTTTCTGGACAGGAAGAATGTTCGCTAAGGCAGGCGTTTCCCTCAGGGCAAGCTTGGCTCTTGATCCCGCGAAGGAAGCGGAAACTATCGTTCGATCGATAAGACGATCTCTCGGAGGAGAGCTTCACCGCCGGGGGCTTGTCCTGGGGATCTCGGGAGGGATCGATAGCAGCGTCACTGCAGCCCTGTGCGTCCTGGCCGTGGGCAAAGACCGGGTTGTCGGCCTTCAGATGCCGGAGCGCCATTCGGCCGGAGAGACGCTTGGTCTCAGCGGGCTCCTGGCCGATCATCTTGGCGTCCGTTCGGTCATATGGGACATTACCCCGATCCTCGAAGCGGTCGGTTTCTATGAGAAGTACGACCGAGCCGTCGGCGCGGCCGTTCCCGGATACGGCCCGGGATGGCGTTCAAAGATCGTCGTCCCCGGGATCAGTGAAACCAAGGGCTATACGCTATTCTCGGTGGTGGCCGAAGCCCCTACCGGGGAAGTGAACAAGAAACGGCTCGATCTCGATGCCTACCTGGCCATCGTCGCCGCGACCAACTTCAAGCAGCGCATCCGCAAGATGCTCGAGTATTATTACGCCGACCTCAACAACTTTGCAGTGGCCGGAACCCCCAATCGGTTGGAATACGACCAAGGCTTCTTTGTCAAGCTGGGGGACGGGGCTGCAGACCTCAAGCCCATCGCCCACCTCTACAAGTCGCAGGTCTACGAGATGGCGCGATACCTGGGTCTTCCCGAGGCGATCATCTCACGGCCACCGACAACCGATACCTATTCGCTGCCTCAGGGGCAGGACGAATTCTATTTCGCCGTACCTTATGAAATGATGGACCTCTGTCTTTACGGAAAGAACAACGGCCTTGATACGGAATTGATCGCCCAAGAGACCGGACTTTTACCCGCCCAAGTCAAAACGATTTATCAAGATATCGATAGAAAAAGGGCCACCACGTGTTATCTCCATCTCCCCCCTCTGTTGATGGGCGATGTCCCGGAGATCGATCTTGGAAGCAAGTACGGCTAAGCCGGGATGGCAATGACAACTCGACGCGCTTTCTTGAAGGGCCTGCCCGTTTGGGGCACTGCTGTTCTGGCTGCCTGTGGGGAAAAGAACGGGAATAAGCCGCGCCCCAGGGACCTGGGAGAACCGGCAGCCGCGGTGGTATACAGGGCCCTTAATGGATCCCCCGCGGACAACCTCGAGATGACGCTATCCCTCCTGGGTGGCGTGGAGGCCTTGATCGGCGAGGACGACCTGGTTATCTTGAAGCCCAACCTCCAGTGGTTCAACCAAGGGGCTCCGAACATCGCGGCCATGGACCGGCTGGTTGCCCTGATCATGACCCGAAAAAGCGGTTTCCGCGGCGAAGTTGTCATAGCGGAAAACACCCATCGCGGGCAGCGGCCTTGGGAAAAGTCGGCCTGGGCGGTTCCCTTCAAGAGGAATTCCGATTTACCTGGGATCGACCATTACGGAGACCTCGTAAGATCGCTTAAACAACGGTATGGAGATAGCTTTTCAGTATGCCATCTCATTGATATCTCCAGTGGGGGCCAACGTGTATTCTCCCCCGCCGACGGGCCGGGCTATGTCGTCTGTGACGGGACGCATGGAGTGCCACGGCTGCTTTTCACGAACGGCTTGAGCGGGAGCAGGGGCCGCCGCGTTGTTCTGAGCTACCCCATTCTTGAGACCGACCGAGGAACACTCGTCGACTATCGATGGGGAGTGTGGATGCATGGAGCATACACCGGCCAGCCTGTCAAATTCATCAACGTGGCCGCGCTGAACCATCACAGCCTCTTCTGCGGGGCGACTAGCGCGGTCAAGAATTACCTGGGGGTCGCCGACCTCAGCGGCGGGTCCGATCCGATGAGCCCGGACCGGCTTGAGCCAGGGCTACATAATTTCCACTCCTTCGCTTTCGACGGGAACGCGAAGGGTCCGGTTCCTGGCATGCTGGGAGCGGAAGTCGGCTTTTTCTTGAAGTCTGTGCGGCGGCCTGACCTGAATATCACGACAGCCGAATACTGCGGATTGGTCCATCGAACGGAACTCCCTGTCGCCCGAACGAGGATCGTTGCAGCTTCCTCCGACCCGGTCGCGCTTGATTTTCATATGGCCAAGTATGTCCTCCACGCCAACTCAGGCATCCCTGTCCATGACCCGGAACGAAAGAACTCCCCCATCTCCCAATACCTGCGGCGTTGTTCCGAGCAGGGAGGGTATTGCTTCGATGAAGCCGGAGTCGATGTTCGATCTTATGATCTGGTGAGGCATGGCATCCAGGATCCTGGTAACCTCGTTGTCGAGGGCGACAGGGAATGGGGAGGGGACCCCAAGATGCTCCTGAAATACGCGGTATTCAAGGTCCTATAGGAAGTTATCGAGTATGGGCAAAGACGGCCGAATAGGCTTGATCACGGGCTCTACCTCGGGCATCGGAAAAGCGGCCGCAAAGGCACTATATAATAAGGGCTTTGACCTTATCCTCGTTGCCAGGAACGAAGATAGGCTTCAAAAAGCGCGCCGCAAGATCGCGCAAAAGACAGGACGAAATCGTGTCTTCACCTATCGCTGTGATCTGGCTTTGGTAAGCCAGGTCCGTGAGGTCGCGGCCCAGATCGCCGTAGCACACCCCCGAATCGATGTCCTCGTCAACAACGCGGGAGCGCGCTTCATGACGCATGAGTTGACCTCCGAAGGTATCGAGCGAACCCTGGCCACGAATCACCTTGGGCATTTTGTCCTGACACTTTCCCTCATCGAAAGCTTAGAGAGATCGGGTGCGGCGAGGATCATCAATGTCTCCTCGGGGACACAGTCCTCGGCGCGGGGGGTCATTCAGAACATAATTACACCCGAACGATATGACGGCCGGCTCCAATACGCGAACTCGAAGTTGGCCAACGTCTTGTTTACTTACGCGCTCTCGGAGAAGCTGGCGCGAACGGGCATAACGGTTAATTCGGTCGATCCTGGAGGAGTAGCCACGAATTTCGCTCGTAATAATGGTCTTAAAGCTTGGTTTAAGCACAGGCTCTATTACTTAGCGAAGCGTCAGCTTCTGAGTCCGCTCCAGGGTTCTGATACGATCGTGTATCTGGCGTCTTCCGATGAGACAGCCCAAGTGACCGGAAAACACTTTCTGAAGAGAGCGCAGATCAGGTCTTCCGAACTATCTTACGACAAAGCGCTTCAGCTCGAGCTTTGGAAGCTCAGCTGTGATCTAAGCGGCGCTGATCTATAGGTTCTTTCTGGAAGGAAGATCCTCGATCCTCTCTTCAATTGACGGTATTGGTGGCGTCTTCTATTTTCCTAAAGAGACGGGGTATGGATAAGACCTACCCCAGTATCGCAAGTCCACTGAAGAACGAGTGCTTTGGTCCGGGCATGTAGGTTGATTCCCTCCGGGAGATGCGGTATAGATGAGCCGCCTAACTGGAAAATCCTTAGAAAAATGGACCCGGTTCAGAAAGTCGATCCGCGAGTATCGGAAAGAGTGCTCTCGGTCGACCTCTACCGCGGAGTCGTGATGTTCCTGCTGATCGGGGAAGCGACAGGGTTCTTCGAGCTTCTGGCCGCTGTCCCGTTCCGGTCAGGCTTCATGCGTTTCATCGGGGTCCAGTTCCAACACGCGCCTTGGGAAGGATTTCGGCTCGCGGATCTCGGCCAACCGTTCTTCCTGTTCATCAGCGGCGTGGCCTTGGTCTTTTCATGTGAAAAGCGGTGGGCCAGGGGAGAGGATTGGGAGCGGACTTTCCGTCATGCTTTGAGCCGGTCGTTCCTGCTATTTCTGATCGGCTATGTGTTGTTCCTCGTCAATGCGTCCGAACGCTCATTCTACGGCGAATTCTTTGTCAATATTCTGCCTCAGCTGGCTGTGGCGGGGCTTGTTACTTTTCTTTTATTGAAGTGGCCATCGTACCTGCAGGCCGGGACCGCGCTGGCGATCTTGGCGGTCGTGGAGATCCTCTACCGACTCAGCTGGTTTCCGGGAAGCGAGGGGCCGTTCGAGATAGGCCGGAATTTCGGCTCCTGGGTCGATCTCGCGGTTTTCGGGAGGACGTCGGACCAGAATGTCGTGGCGCTCAGTATCGTGCCGGCCGTCGTCTATACCGTCTTCGGGGTTCTTGCCGCGGGCATCTTAAGAAGCCGGCATCCGAGGATGAAGAAGCTTTGGATCTTAACCGGCGCGGGCGTTCTCGGCGTGGTCGCAGGACTGGCCCTGTCCATGGTCACCCCCATCATCCGGCGGCTGGAAACGAGCTCGTTCGTTTTTCTCGCCGCGGGGCTCGCTTTCCTCTCTTTGGCCTTGGGCTATTGGCTTGCCGACATCCGGGGCCTCAAGAAGCGGTCTGTGGTCTTCCTGGCCGTGGGGGCGAATCCCTTGTTCATCTTCGTCGTGGCATATAGCGGCGGGGCGGACTGGCTTCGTAAGATCGCCGCGCCGTTCGGCATGAGCTCGGCGGCATGGGTAGGCGATTGGGGAGCCCGACTCATCACCAGTCTGGCGACTTGGGTTATGATCTGGAGCCTTGGCTACTGGCTCTACAAACGCAGGATCTACGTCAAGATCTGACCGGTTGAGATGCGAAAAAGAGACTGGACCTTCCTTATTGTGACCGTCGTCGTCTTGGCCGCGACAGTTCCGCCGATCATCGGATTCCTCAGGAGTTCGCGGCCTTCCGACTACTATTCCCATATCCCGTTGATCCCGGTCGTCAGCGCCTATCTCATCGCCAGGCGCAGGAGGGAGATGTTCCGCGGCGAAATGGCTCCGGATCTCCCGGGGATCGCCATGATAGTCGCGGGGGCGGGGGCCTTCTTGACGGCCCGCTTCCTACGCATCGATGCGGAGAGCTTCGCTACAGTAGGGCCACTTGCCGGCCTGATCTTCCTGATGGGCGCCTATCGGGTGTTCTATGGGAAGGGCAGCAACTGGCATAGTGTTTTTCCCTTGGCTTTTCTCCTTTTTGCGATCCCCATGCCACTTGGGATCATCGAGAGCATCGTCCGCATTCTCGTCGTCGGCTCGACGTTCGTCGTTCGCCTGCTCTTTAGCGCGATCGGGATGCCTTTCGTTCAGGAATCATCCGTCTTCCATTTGCCGGGGTTCAGCATCGAGGTCGCCAACGAGTGCAGCTCAATCCGGTCGAGCTTGGCCCTGTTCATCACGGCCATCCTTGCCGTCGAAATCTTTTTGAAGCGCGCCTGGACAAAGATCCTCCTGTTGTTCTTTGTCGTGCCTATAGCCGTTTTCAAGAATGGCATCAGGATCGTCACGATCACTTTGCTGGCCGGATTCATTGACATGAGGATCATAGAGGGGGGCTTTCTCCACAAGTCAGGCGGCTTCATCTTCTTCGGGTTGGGATTGGCCATTCTAGGGCTCTTGTTGTTCTTTTTAAAGGATTTGGAGGATCATCAATAAAGCCTTGACTTTTTTTGAGGACTTGGAAGATAATTGTATAGCCAAGATCATAGGAAAGGGAGAGTATTATGGGTAATCTGCTTAAGAGATCGGGTGCTCAAGTAGTTGGCATACTGCTCTTCACACTCGTCATGGCCAATATGATCAGTGCCGCCGTCCCCCCTGAAGGGTGGATTCCTGGGAATCCAAAGCCTGGACATAACAATAATCGTGTTGCCGAGCCTGCCGCAGTACTGTTGCTGGGTGCCGGGCTGGTATCGCTTGGCGTTTATGCCCGGAAGAAGAGGAACGGCAAGAAGTAATCTCTGGCCTACGCTCCTTATCTATTGCCCAGCTGTCAGTTATTGTTTAGTATCGCTTGATTAATTCTGGCTATTTTACTAGAATAATCCTTCTTGTCGGATGCGCTGATGACACAGCCCGCGACGACGATCAGGGATTTCGTGGTTTCGACCTTCCTCTTCGGCGATGGGTCCCGTCTGGGGGACGAGACCTCGTTCATGGAGAACGGGATCCTCGACTCGACGGGCATGCTGGAGCTGATTAGCTACGTCGAGCAGGAGTTCGGCATCTCGATCGATCCCTCGGAGCTCGTTCCGGACAATCTGGATTCGATCAATAACGTGGCCGCGTTCGTCGAGCGCAAGAAGAAAGAAAGCGTTCCGGAGTCGGCCGTCTAAAAGCCGTCTAATCCCCTCGCTGCTCAGCCCGTAGGATCGTTTTCAGGATCTTCCCCGCCTCGTTCTTGGGCAGAGCATCCCGGAACTCGAAATACTTGGGGATCTTGTAGGGTGCGAGGCGCCCGTTCAGGAACTGCCTGAGTTCCTCCTCCAAGCCCCGAGACGCACCCGCCGTGCTCTTCTCCTTCAGAACGAGGCACGCCTTGGGCACCTCGCCCAGCAGGTCGTCGGCGACTCCGAACACGGCCGCTTCGGCGACTGCTTGATGCTCGTAGAGCGCTTCCTCGATCTCCTTAGCGCTGACGCGGTTGCCGCCGACCTTGATCATGTCCCAGGTCCGGCCGACCACGTAAAGAAAGCCTTCATCATCCGTCCGGCCGATGTCGCCCGTGAAGTAGAGCCCGTGCCTGAGCACCCGGGCCGTCTCCTCGGGCTGGCCCCAGTATCCCTGCATGATGTTCGGGCCGCGGGCGACGATCTCGCCCTCCCGGTCCGGCCCGAGGGGCCGGCCGTTCTCGTCGGCCACGAATAGCTCGACGCCGGGGATCCCCTTGCCGATGGAGCCCCACTTGCGGGGCAGGTCTTCGGGATCGAGATAGGACAGCCGGGCTGAGGCCTCGGTCGCCCCGTACATGACATAGAGCTTGGCCGGGGCAAAGGCTTTGACGACCTCTTTCTGGACGGCCGGGGCCATGGCCCCTCCGGCCTGGGTCACGTAGCGCAGGCTCGGGAACGTCCTCCCCTCCAGCATACCCTTGTTGAGCAGGATGGTAAAGGTCGAGGGCACGCCCGCGAATCCCGTAGCGGCTTCCGCGCGCATGGTCTCCAGGACGGCCGCGGGATACAGGAACCGGTTGTCGATGACCACCGACCCGCCAACGGAGAAGTGGGTGTTCAGAAGCGACTTGCCGTAGATGTAGTGAAAGGGCAGGACGACCATGATCCGGTCTTCTGCGGTTAGCCTGAGATATTCGACGATGGACCGCGTGTTGGCCGCGATATTGCTATGGCTCAAGGTCACGCCGCGCGGCTTTCCGGTGCTACCCGACGTGTAGACGATCGAGGCGATGTCCCGGTCGGTCAAGCCTACTGTTGGGCTGACCTTCAGCAGATCACCTAGTGCCTTGGGCAGTTGTACAATTTCTACTTTCGCGGCCCCCAAACCCGCTCCTGCCTTAGTGCCACTGCCTTCGTAATCGTTCGCCGGGGCCACTCCTGCTTTATCAAGTGCCCCCCACACGAGCATCCTCTCGACCGGGCCGCCCGCCGTGAACGCGCCTCCGATCTTCGCCATCTGCCGCCCGTTCGTGACGAACAGCCGGACGCCGCAATCGCGTAAAATAAAATCCACGTCCGCGGCCCGGTTCTCCGTGTTCAGGGCAACCGTGATCCCGCCCGCCTTTAAAATGGCGTAGTAGGTGATCACGTACTCGGCCGAGTTCTCGATGAACAGGGCCACCCGGTCGCCCTTCTTCGTCCCCAGCCCGCGGAGGAGATGGGCGAGCCGGTTGGCCGCCTCGTCGATCTCGCGATAGGTGTGCCATTTTCCGAGATGGAAGACGGCGTCCTTGTCGGGGAAGCGCTTCGCGGAGTCCTCCAGGAACTCGTGGACGAGTTTCGACGCGGGCGCGCTCACGTTAGTCCAGGTGCAGCGGCCCGGCCCTCAGGTATTCGGTCGCCCGGATCTTCCGGCGGATGTCGTTCTGGATGTTCGCGACCTGCTCCTCGCTGAGCCCCATCTCCGCGGCGACCTCACCCGCAGGGACGCCCTTCTCCATGGCGTACCAGATGACGTCGAGGATCTCGAAGGGGACGCGGAAGAAGAACTCCTCCTGGGTGCACTCGGCGCTGTAGGTGTCGGTCGTCGGCACGCGCTCCTGGATCTCCCCGGGCACGTCGAGGTAGGCCGCGAGCTCGAAGACCTGGGTCTTGAAGAGGTGCCGGATGGGATAGAAGTCGGCCCCGCCGTCGCCCCACTTGACGAAAAAGCCCTGGTCGTGCTCGTTCTTGTTGGCCGTGCCGATGACGGCGTAGTTCAGGCGCTCGGCCTGGTGGTAGAGCATGGCCATGCGGCTCCGCTGCTTGAAGTTGGAGGAGGCGACGATCTCGAGGTACTCCTTGAGGGGCAGCCGCTTCGTCTTCGTCTCGCCCTCGGGCGAGATGATCGTCAGCTGGAAGACGTTCAGGCGGTCCTTCTCGTCCAGGGCCGAGGGCAGGACGATCTTGGCCTTGTAGGTGGCGTCGTACTCGGGGAAGACCTTCTTGATGGCCTGGTCCCGCCGGGCGTAGGCGCCGAATCCGGCGATGGCCGCCGTCAGGTCCTTGACGAGATACTCGACGCCGTAGTGCTGGGCCAGCCTCCTCGCCAGGACCTCGCTCTCGGGATTGGAATCGGTCTCCGGCATGGTGATGCCCAGGACCTTGGCCGGCCCGAAGGCCCGGACCGCGAGCGCCAGGCAGACGCTCGAGTCGATGCCGCCGCTGATGCCGATGACGGCGCCGCGCTTGTGGAACCGGCGGGCCACGGTCTCGCGCAGGGCCTCGACGATCTTCTCCGTCTCGGCCGCGGTGTCGATCCGGATCTGGGTCTTACTGAACGCCATAGGGATCCCTCCTCGCGCGGCCGCCGGGCCCGCGCTCACTCGGCCGGGCCGAGCTCGGCCAGAAGCCGCAACATCCCGGCCGCGACGATCCGCCTCCCCGTCGAGTTGAGATGGCCGCCGTCGTCCGTGTAGGACGGCTCCATCGCCGGGTAGGTTTTGCCGTCCATCTCGAAGGTCACCTGTTGGCCGTCGGGCCGGGTCGATTCGAGCGCGGCCAGGTCGAAGACGAGCCGGCCGTACTTCTCGCGCAGGTGGGCGTTGAAGGCCTCGCGCTTGGCGTTGGCGGTCTTGTCCGGCTCGCCCCGTCCGAGGAGCTTCTTGAGGCTCGTCTTGAGGCCCTCGGGCACGGCGGTCAGAGGCGACGTAACGGCCACGATCGTAAGCTCGGGGAACTTCGCCTGCATGGCCTCCATCATCCCGTCGAAGGCGCGGTTGAGGGCCTCGACGTCCGTCCCGCCGTGGATGTCGACGTAGCAGAGCTTGAAGAAGGCGATATCGGCCTTCTCGCCGACGCCGCTCTCGAGGACCTGGCGGAACGCGTCGATCTTGGAGAGGGGATAGCCGTTCTTGCCGATCGGCGAGTGGGCGAAGACCGGCTTCCCGAACGCGGCCGGGTCGGCCGTTTCCAGGATGTTGAGCTTGTCCCGCCGTTCCCCCTGGAGGTCCCGGATGCCGTCGAGGATGTTGAAGCCGACGGACATGTGGCCGAAATAAATCTTTTTCTGCGACACGGACTCCCATACCGCTTTGGGGATTTCCGTCTTTTGGGGATCGGGCTCGATAGGGCTCATCGCGGCACCTTTGCATGTCATGAAGATGAGAAAGTGTGAGAAAAGAGCGGTTATGCTCAAGAAAGACGACACTTTACGTAATAGGACGCTTGTTTTGTCTGGCATATCAATCAGTCTAGACGAGAAGCGGCGGGAGGTCAACCCAGCGACGGGGGGAACCGCCGCAGGTGCTCCGTCGTCTTGTGCTTGCTGGCGAAGTCCCGGAAGGCCCTCCTGACCTGGTCCTCGGCGAGGCCCATGACCCGTGCGGTCTCGGGGAGGGGGACCTGGGCCTCCCAGGCACAGAGCAGGAGGTCGAGCTGGTCGAAGGGCATCCGGAAGTACCACTCCTCGTCCGTCACCGGGGCGCTGTAGGTGTCGGGGAGGGGCGGGCGGCTGACGATCTCGGGGATGACGCCCAGGTGGGCCGCGAGCGCGCGGACCTGGGTCTTGAAGAGATGGGCGATGGGCTCGATGTCGACGCCGCCGTCCCCGTACTTGACGAAGAGGCCCTGGAGCGCCTCGCTCTTGTTGGTCGTGCCGCAGACGATGTCGTTCAGCCTTTCGGCGTGGTAGTACTGGGTCATCATCCGGGTCCGGTGCTTGGTCGAGGTGGCGGCGATGATGCCCTGGGCCTGTTCGGGATTGAGGCGGGCGGTCTTCGACCCGCCCCGGGGGTCGACGACGGTCAGCATGAAGATGTTGAAGCTGTCCTTGTTCAAGACGTCGGGGGGGAGCGTGATCTTCATGCCGTAGCCCGGTCCGAACTCAGGGAAGATGGACCTGGCCACGGCGTCCCGCTTCTCGTAGGTCCCGAAGGCCTCGAGGACCGGGGTGATGTCGATGAGCATCGTCTCGATGCCCAGGGCCGCGGCGTGCTTGGAGGCGAACTCGGCGCTCTGGGGGCTCGATTCCTTGTCGGGGAGGAGGAGGCCCAGGACCCGGTCCTTGCCGACGGCCTTGACGGATAGGGCCACTGCCAGGGCCGAATCGACGCCGCCGGAGAGGCCGATGACGACGCCCTTGCGGTGCATCGCCTGCACCTGGTCCCGGATGAAGGCGGCGATGCGCTCGGCTTCGGCGGCGCAGTCGATCTCGAGGATGTTCTTGGAAAATGCCATGGTCTGCCTCTCCCGGGATCGACGGAGATGACACGGGTCGATCGCCGCTCAAGAGATAGCATTCCTGGGAGGACAAGTCAACGGGCCGGAGGGGTGTCCTTGCCCGGCGGGGGACATGTACCACGCTTCGTGGTACGTGTCCCCCATCTTCATCTTGGCTGCGCGGTCTCTGCTTGATTCTCCCCTTGAATCCGGGTAAAGATGGATGTCCATGGAAATGACCGGCCCGATCCCCGTCGTACTCGATGCAGCAGAAGTAAGCGCCCGGTTGCGCTTCGACCCGCTGCGGGCGGGCTTCGACAGTTTGGACCAGCTGGTCGCGCTGGCCCAGCGGCTGATCGAACCGCGCGCCGTGTTCGAGACGGCCTACGTCGGGGCGAAAGGGGAGCGGACGGTCGAGGTCGGGGGCGTGACCTTCGAAAGCCCGCTCTTGCGCGAAAAGCTCGAGGTCGCCAACAAGGTCTTCCCGTTCATCATCACGGTCGGGGGGGAGCTCGAGCGGGTGGCCGCCGAGCAGGGCGACCTCCTCAAGCAGTATTATCTCGAGGAGATGGCGAATTATGCGCTGGATGCCGCGGCCGGGTGGTTGGAGCGGCACTTGGAAGGGCGCTTCGGGGTCGGGGGGCTGGCCGCCCTGAGCCCCGGGTCGCTCGAGGATTGGCCGATCACCGAGCAGGCCAAGCTCTTTGCGATCTTCGGCGATACGGAGAAGCTCGTAGGGGTACGGCTCACCGAAAGCATGCTGATGCTGCCGCGCAAGTCCATCTCCGGCATCTTCTTCCCGAGCGAGGAAGGGTTCGTGGCCTGCCAGCTGTGCGAAAGGGAGCGCTGCCCGGGCCGGCGGGCGCCCTGGCAGGGCGGGCAGAAAGCGACCGAGGGCGCGGGGAAAGGCAGTAAGAGCAAGAAGCGGGACCAGGACAAAGACTAGCCGGCACGGGGTCGGCGCAAACGATATCTTTACGAACAGGAGACGATATGAACAAGCGCATCATGGGCATCGGGGTCACGGCCGTTCTGGCGTTCGCATTGGTATTGGCGGCGCCGTCGAGCGCCCAGGTCAAGGGCAAGACGCCGTTCAAGGTCTTCATCTCGGTCGACATGGAAGGCATCTGGGGCGTCGTCCACGCCGATCAGACCTCGCCCGGGACGGCGGAGTACGGCGCCGCCCGGAAGTGGATGGCCGCCGACGTCAACGCCGCGGTCCAGGGGGCGATCTCCGCGGGGGCGACCGAGGTCGTGGTCAACGATTCGCATGGCTCCATGCGCAACATCGACCCGGGTGACCTGGACCCGCGGGCGACCCTGATCACAGGGAGCCCCAAGCCGCTCTCGATGATGCAGGGGATCGATCCGTCGTTCGCGGCCTGCTTCCTCATCGGCTATCACGCCAAAGCGGGGACCCAGGACGCCATCCTGGACCATACCATCTCCGGCAGCGTCGTGCGGGGGATTAAAGTCAACGGCCTCGAGCTGCCCGAGCTGGGGCTCAACGCCCTGATTGCCGGGTACTACGGCGTGCCGGTGGTCCTTGTCAGCGGCGACACGGCCGTCTGCCGGCAGGCAGCCGAGGTCCTGGGGAAGGACGTCGTCACGGTGGCGGTCAAGGAAGCGTACGGGAGGTTGGCGGCCAAGCTCGTGCCGATGGACGAGGCCCGGCAGAAGATCGAGGCCGGGGTCCGGGAGGCGTTGGGGAAAGTCGCGGCGGCCAAGCCCTTCAAGATGCAGGGGCCGTATGCGTTCGAACTGATGTATCACGTCTCGGCCCAGGCCGACATGGGCGCCATGATCCCGGGGACGAAACGGGTGGATGCCCGGACGCTGGCGTTTACGGCGGACGATTACATCCAGGGCTTCCGAACCCTGCGGGCGATGATCTCCATCGCCCCGGCGAGATAAATCAACGACTTGGATGGGGTCAAACCTACCTTTTTTCGAAAAAGGTAGGTTTGACCCCATCCCCCCGATGTCAGATTTTGCCTCTTTTTGCGCCTTGACAAACACGCCCCGCGAACCGATTATGACGCCAGATCGGAATCCCATTGGGGGAGCGGGAATGTCATGGGAACCAGGATGATCAGGGCGTGGCGTTGTTTCCTTGCCTTGGCACCGGCGGCCGCGGCTTGGCCGGCCTTCGCCGGGCCGGTGGATGTCCAGCAGGCGGCCCAAGCCGCCCAGGCAGGCGCCCCGCCGGGAGCGGCGGCCTCGACCCAGCCCCTGGGGATCGCTCTCCTGGGCGCGGGGCTGTTCATGTTCTGGCTCTACGCCAGGCACAAACAGAGACGATCGTAGCCGTCCCTAGTCGTTGAACCGGCTTTTCTCCTTCATCAGCTTCTCGATGTCCGCGATCTCCTTGGGGACGCGTCCGCTCAGGATCTCGTTGCCGCCTTCCTTGATCAGGACGTCGTCCTCGATGCGGACGCCGATGCCGGCGTACTTCTTGTAGACCGGGCCGGCCTTGTCGCGGAAGGCGGCGATCTCGGCGTCGGTGGCGCGGCCCTTGAGGGCGTCGAGGAAGGCATTGAAGCGGACCTCGGGGAAATACAGGCCCGGCTCCATGGTCATGACCATGCCGGGGGCCATGGCTACCTTGTCGAGGCGCGGGCTGTGCCAGCTCCAGACGTCATGGACGTCCAGACCGATGCCGTGGCCGAAGCCGTGCTGGATGTAGAGGCGCCGCTGCCAGGGGCTCTTGACGTCGGTGACCAGGCCGAGCTTCTCCAGCCCGGCCATGAGGATGTCCTCGACCTCGGTCTGGACGGCCTTGAACGTGACGCCCGGCACGAGCTTGGCGCAGCCGGCCTTCTCGGCCTCGAGGACCAGGGCGTAGATGGCCCGCTGCTCCTTGGTGAAGCGGCCGGAGGCGGGGATGGTGCGGCTGATGTCGGAGGTGTAGCCGCGGACCCAGGCCCCGACGTCGAAGACGACGATGTCGCCGGCGGCGAGCGGGCGGTCCGTGGCCCCGAAGTGGACGTTGGTCGAGTTCGGGCCGGAGGCGGCCTGCAGGAACGAGTCCTCGGTCTCGCGGCGGTCGAAGGCGTAGCGGAGGATGGCCGCCAGGTCGATCTCGCGCAGCTTGGGCTCGGCGGCGCGGAAGGCCTCGTTGAGGGCCTCGGCGGTCAGGTCGATGGCTTCGCGCAGGGCGGCGATCTCGTCGGCGTCCTTGGTCAGGCGCAGCTCGGCGATGGCCGGGTCGATGTTGTGGATGGCGTCGGATTGCGTCAGGGGATTGGGCATGAACGATGCGGAGGAGGCGCCGAACGTGCGGGCCAGGAAGTCGAAGTCGGAGAAGGGCAGATAAACCCGTTTGAGGCGGCCGGACATGGACAGGCGGAAGAGGTCTTGCGAGAGTTGGGTGTTGGGCTTTTCGGCGATGACCTTGGGGTCGGCGGGGGCGGAAGGAGCGGGGGGCGCGGGGGGAGCGGCGGGATTCTGACGCGGTGCGGCGGAGGCCGAGACGGCGGGGATGGCGGGGGAGGGCGCGACCGCGGGGGCGTTGGGGTTGCCGGCGCCCATGGGCTGCATGACGCGGCCGCCCATCGGGCCGCCGGGCCCGGCCGAGGCGCGCCGGTAGATCGTCTCGCGCGGCGTGCCGCCGGGATCGAGGACGAGGACCGCGTCGGCCTCCTTGAGCCCGGTGAGGTAGAGGAAGTTGAGGTTGTCGCGCAGGGCGCCGCGCGAGCTGTATTGCGACGGGATGATGATGACGCCGTCCTTGACGAGGTCCATCAGCTTGGCCCGGCGGGCGGCGATCGCGGGGGCCTTGGCGGCGTCGAGCGAGGCGCCGGGGCGGCCGGGCATGTCCTGGGCTTGGAGGAGCGGGGCGGGGACTAGAAGGGCGAAGGCCAAAGCGAATAGGCCGGCCAGGCAGAGCATTCGGTTCTTGGCGAACGGGGTCGATGTGGTCGTCATGATTCCTCCCGCGCGTGATTGATGTCGGTTCATTTAGTTGGACGTAAAGGCAAATGATTTCTTCTTAGAGAGTTGGATGGGGTCAAACCTACATTCGGGAGCGAAATCAGAGGAGCGACCGCCAGAAGCCCGGCGGAGCGGCACGGAGCCGGGCTTCTGGGAGATATCTGAAGGGGGCTCGGGATTTGGCAGAATTGTATGCTCGACCCCATCGGAGTTTATCCAATCTCCTCGATAATGCGGCCGGTGGCGGGGTCCTTGAGGATGCGCTTGAGGCGGCCGTCGGGCAGGCGCTCGGTCTTGATGACGGTCAGCCGGGAGGGCGGCGTTTTCGCGCCCCGGGCGGCCTTCCCGGCCCGGGCCTGACCCTGACCCGCATTTCCGGCCGTTTTCGCGTCCTGGGGCCTCCCAGGGGCCTTTTTCGGGCCTTTTCGGGGCGCTGGCCGGGCGTTAGGGGACCCCCCGCCCCCGGTTTCCGGGCCCCCGGCCGTTCCCGGGGCGCCGGCCGGCCACGCGGCGTCCGCCGCCTCCGCCAGCTTGATCGGCTCCCAGCGCCCCGACCTCATCGAGCGGTAGCAGGCGTCGATGACGGCGTTGACGACATAGCCGTCGTAGAAGGTCTCCATGGGCGGGCGGCCGGCCTCGCGCGCGTCGAGCATGTCCTGGAACATGT
>JAEAME010000293.1_pt1 | contig 57970 bp, 47 predicted proteins | sample 8958731 | NCBI WGS metagenome assembly JAEAME01 (sample SAMN16933194, study PRJNA681113) | bioreactor sludge metagenome | isolation source: anerobic bioreactor sludge (Control) | place: India:Bengaluru | collected 2018-10-24
AAGCAGAAAAGCAGCAGCGACACGGCAGTGACTTTGTTTTTCACTGAGGAAATCATAACGGAGGCCAGGATGAACAAGTGTCTCTTCATCTGTTTGAAAATTAGTTTAATAAAAGGCCATCCAAGGAACCATCAGAACTTTGGATATTCCTGCGCTGAAATTAGTAAAATCCAATGTAACTCCCCGCCACAAAGCAACCGGAAGTTTCACTTGCCGGGACGGTAAAAACCGTTTAATTTGCAGCCGGGGAAAAGGCCATGGCAAATCAGCTGCACAACGGTATCCGGAACATTCTCTTCGATTTGGGCGGGGTGTTGCTCGACCTTGATTTTGAAGCGCCGGTGAAGGCATTTTTCGAACTCGGGGGCGACGGCAGCCGGATCGACTATCTGCGTACCCACAGTTTACCGCTCATCACCGGTTTTGAAACCGGGGCAGTAAGCGCCGGGGAATTCAGGCAACAAATGAGAAGTTACTTCCCCGGGCAGGACCTTTCGGACGAAAGGATCGACCAAGCCTGGTGCAGCATGCTGCTGTCGGTTCCGGCTGACAAGATCGACTTCCTGAAAATGCTCCGCGGCAGCTTCCGGCTTTTTCTCTTCAGCAACACAAACGAGATCCACATGCGGCATTTTAAAGCCCGGTTTGAGGAGGAACACGGCATACCCGTTGAATCGCTGTTTGAACGGTGTTTTTACTCCCACCTTATCGGCGACCGCAAACCCAACCTGTCGGGTTTCCGGAAGGTTTCGCAGCTCGCCGGCATCGAACCGGGCGAAACGCTGTTTGTCGACGATTTCATCCAAAACATAATGGCGGCGCGCGAAGCAGGGTTTGAAACCTTTCACTTCCGGCCCGGCTCCCTCCTGGAAGATCTTCTTGCGCTGCCGGGCATGCAGACCGAATGATAACTAATTGTTAATTCATTGCCCCGGGAAATGATTTCCTTATAAAAAGAAACTGCCGGAGATATAAAAAAAGAATTATATTTGCCGTACTAAGAGGATTGAATGAAATTGTCAGGTATTAACAACGGCAGCTGGTGGTGGTGGCGCAGTCATGCGATCCGCACGTAAGCAATGTGTCCGTTGTGATGCCATCCGGGAGAGAGGGATTTGTTGTTTACGCAGCAGATCCCTCTCTTTTTATGATGCTTTTTCAATAGCAAACCGACAATATGTTTAACCGTTTAAAAAAAAGTAAGATGACACGACAGAAGAAGATTTTGCTGGAAGAGTCAGAGATGCCGAAACAGTGGTATAACCTGACCCCCGATCTGCCCACTCCGTTGAATCCGCCGCTGGGTGGCGATGGGAAGCCCATTACGCCGGAGATGCTGGCTCCGGTGTTTCCGATGAACCTGATTGAGCAGGAGGTAAGTCAGCAGCGGTGGATCGACATTCCGGAGCCGATCAGGGAGCTGTTGGTACAGTACCGTCCGAGCCCGCTGGTGCGGGCGTATGAGCTGGAGGCGGCGCTGGGAACCCCCGCGAAGATTTTCTACAAAAACGAGAGCTTGTCGCCGGCGGGTAGCCATAAGGGAAACACGGCGATTGCCCAGGCATGGTACAACAAGCAATTCGGCATCAAGCGGCTGACGACCGAGACCGGTGCCGGCCAGTGGGGTGCAGCTCTTTCGTACGCCTGCGCCCTCATCGGCCTGGAATGCAAGGTTTTCATGGTCAGGGTGAGTTTCAGTCAGAAGCCTTACCGCAAAATGATGATGAATACCTGGGGAGCCACCTGTGTAGCCAGTCCCAGTACCGAAACCCAGGCGGGGCGCAACATCCTGGCCGAATTTCCCGATACGCCGGGCAGCCTGGGCATCGCCATCAGCGAAGCCATCGAACAGGCGGTCACCGACCCGTCGGGAAACACCCGTTACTCCCTGGGATCGGTGCTGAACCATGTCATGCTTCATCAGACCATCATCGGGCAGGAGGCGAAGAAACAGCTGGCCAAGGCCGGGATCGGCAAACCCGATGTGGTGATCGGATGCTGCGGCGGCGGCAGCAACTTTGCCGGCATCTCCTTTCCCTTCATGTACGACAAAGTCAACGGGGCGGATATCCGGATCGTCGGCATCGAACCCTTCTCCTGCCCAACCCTCACCAAGGCGCCCTTTGTGTACGACCACGGCGATGTGGCCCGGATGACACCGCTGCTTCCGATGTACAGCCTCGGCCACAATTTCATCCCGGCACCCATCCATGCCGGGGGATTGCGCTACCATGGCATGGCCCCGCTGGTCAGCGCCGCCCTGCGCGACGGACTCATGGAAGCCCAGGCCGTTCACCAGAGCGAATGCTTCGAGGCAGGCATGCTGTTTGCCAAAACCGAAGGGATCATTCCGGCACCTGAAACCACCCACGCCATTGCAGGAGCCGTCCGGGAAGCCAAAAGAGCCAAGGAAGAGGGTAAAGAAAAGGTCATCCTGTTCAACTTTTCGGGCCATGGACTCCTCGACCTGACCGGTTATGAAAAGTACCTTACGGGTCAGCTCAACGATTATGAATATCCTGAAGGGGAGATCAGGAAAAACCTTGAAGTATTGAAGGGATATCCCCTTCCGGTATAACCGGTGACCTGAAATAGGGGAATCAGCCGATGCCGCAGGAGCGGAAGCCGGCCGGAGCCATCCGGCGGGTCACCGTTCCTGCGGTTTCTTATCTACTCCAGATAGGTATAGCCATACAAACCCGACCGGTAGATCGACAGGAACTCCTTCCCCTCTTCGGCGGTTATTTTCCCCGCCTTGACCGAAGCGGAAACCCACCCTTCGACCGTGCGCACCATTTTTTTGGGGTTGTAGTTCACATAATCCAGCACCTCGGCCACTGTTTCACCGTCGATCACCTGGTCTATTTCATATCCCTTGCCGGTAACCGAAACATGCACCGCATTGGTATCGCCGAACAGGTTATGAAGGTCGCCCAGAATCTCCTGGTAGGCACCCACCAGGAAAACCCCGATGTAGTAACTCTCTTTCGATTTGAGCGAATGAACAGGAAAATAATAAGATTTGTTGCGGGTGGAGATGAAATTGTCGATTTTTCCGTCCGAATCGCAGGTGATATCGTGAAGGGTGGCCGACCGGTCCGGTTTTTCATCCAGCCGCTGAATGGGAATAATCGGAAAAACCTGGTCGATGGCCCAGGCGTCGGGCAGTGACTGAAAAAGGGAGAAATTACAGAAATACTTATCTGACAAGAGCTTGGGAAGAGTAAGCAGTTCTTCGGGAACATGCTTCATTTTGCTGCTCATCACCAGAACCTCCCGCGCCACCGACCAGAACAGCTTTTCGATCTGAGCCCTGGTTTTCAGATCCAGCAATCCAAGGCTGAAGCGGTCGAGGGCCTCTTCGCGGATCTGCTGTGCATCGTGCCATGTTTCGAGCATCCGGTTCTGGTTGTTGTTTTCCCAGGCATAGTAGAGGTCCCTGACCAATTCGTGGTCGCCGGGGCTGATCTCCTCCTCCTCCTCCCATTCGGGCAGGGTGGCGGATTCGAGGACCTCAAAAATCAGGACCGAATGGTGGGCTGCCAGGGAACGGCCCGATTCGGTGATGATGTTGGGATGGGGAATATTATTCTTGTTGGCTGCATCCACCAGGGTATAAGTGGCATCGTTCACATACTCCTGGATGCTGTAGTTCACGCTGCTTTCGCTGTTCGAAGAACGGGTACCGTCGTAATCCACCCCCAGTCCCCCGCCGATGTCTACAAATTCAACCTTGAATCCCGCCTTGTACAGTTCTACGTAAAACTGAGATGCCTCCCGCAAGGCGATTTTTATCCTCCTGATCTTGTTGATCTGGCTCCCGATGTGGAAATGGATCAGGCGCAGGCAGTTTTTCATCCCGTTGCGTTCCAGGTATTCGAGTCCTTCAAGCAGTTCGCTCGAAGTAAGGCCGAATTTGCTGACATCGCCGCCCGAATCCTCCCACTTGCCGCTGCCCGTGCTGGCGAGCTTGATCCGGATCCCCAGATTAGGTTTTATTTTCAGCCGTTTGGAGACCCTGGCAACCAGTCTGAGCTCATTCAGCTTTTCCACCACGATGAATATCCGGCGCCCCATCTTCTGGGCAAGGAGTGCCAGTTCAATATAGCTTTCATCCTTGTATCCGTTGCAGATGATGAGGGAATCGCTTTCGGTGTCGATTGCGATGACGGCGTGCAGCTCAGGTTTGGAACCCGCCTCCAGGCCGATGTTGAATTTCTTGCCGTGGCTTACGATCTCCTCCACCACCTGCCGCATCTGGTTCACCTTGATGGGATAAATGATGAAATTCTGCGCCTTGTACTCATATTCCTCGGCAGCGATCCTGAAGCAGCTTGCCATCTTTTCAATCCTGCTGTCGAGGATGTCGGGGAACCTGACCAGCAGCGGGGTGGTCACATCCCGCAGCGAAAGATCTTCCACTAACTCCCTGAGGTCGACCGAAACCCCGTCTTTGCGGGGGGTTACGATTACGTTGCCCTTCTCGTTGATGGAGAAGTAATTGATACCCCAGCCAAAGATGTTGTACAATTCGGCCGAATCTTCAATCCGCCATTTTCTCATGATACCGGTTGTTATTGGAAGCTGATACTGGCACGCTACCCAGCAGCAAAAATAAACAATTTGCAGCGCAATGACATAGCTCTTCGCTGAATGTGGCTTTGGCTGACCGCAGCTCCCGTCCTTGAAAACTTTAGGCTGGTACACGGTTCCCGATCGGCCGTAATGACTAACTTTGACTTTCCATCATTGGTTCAAGCCATCAGCCATGACAACGGAACAGAAAAAGAGTCTTTTCCTGATCGATGCCTATGCATTGATCTACCGCAGTTACTTTGCCTTCCTTCGCAACCCCCGGATCAATTCGAAAGGGATGAATACCTCGGCCACCCTGGGATTTGTCAACACCCTGCTGCAATTGCTCGAAAATGAAAAGCCGGAATACATCGGGGTGGTATTCGACATGGCGAAGCCCACCTTCCGGCACGGGCTATTCCCGGAATACAAGGCCACTCGACAGGAGACCCCGGAAGACATACGGGAATCGGTACCCTGGATCCGCCGGATCATCGGGGCATTCCGCATCCCGGTCATTGAAATGGAAGGATTTGAAGCCGACGACCTCATCGGCACCCTTGCCAGAAAGGCTGAAGCAAAGGGATTTACGACCTTCATGATGACCCCTGACAAGGACTATACGCAGCTGGTCACGGAGAACATCCTGCTATACAAACCGGGGAAGCCGGGCAGCGCCCATGAGATCTGGGGCATCGAAGAGGTTAGGAATAACTACGGCATCGACAGGCCGGAACAGATGATCGACATGCTGGGGCTGATGGGCGATGCCTCCGACAACATACCCGGGTGTCCCGGCATCGGGCCTATGAACGCCGCCAGGCTGATCGCCGAATTCGGCAGCATCGACGGCATTTACGAAAACATAGACCGCCTGAAAGGGAAGCAGAAAGAAAACCTGCTGCAATACGAAAAGCAGGTGCGGCTATCGCGACGGCTTGCCACCATTGTCGTGGAGGCTCCGGTAGAATTCGACCCCGCCCGGCTCCGGACGGAAGAACCGGACCTTCCGCTTCTCCGGTCGATTTTTGCTGAGCTCGAATTCAGAACCCTCTCCGAAAAACTGCAGCTGAACAAGACGGTGGCACACCCGGAGACAGCTCCCCCTGTCCAGGGCACCCTCTTCGGCGAACCGCAGATGGCGGCCGCTCCACACACGGAAAGCGACAAACAGACCATCGGAACGGTTGCCCATCGCTATTTCCTGGTCAGCAGCCGCGAGGAACGTAAATCCCTGGTGGAAGAGCTCAAAAAAAGGGAGTCGTTTTGTTTCGACACCGAAACCACCGGTCTGGACCCCCACAGCGCCGAGCTGGTCTGCCTCTCTTTCGCCTTCAGGGAACACGAGGCTTATTGCGTTTTACTGCCCCCCGACTACGACAAAGCCCGGGAGATAGTCACGGAATTCAGCGGCCCCTTCCGGGATGAAACCATTCTGAAAATAGGCCAGCACATCAAATACGATCTCCTGATGCTCCGGCAATACGGAATGGAGATCAGGGGTCCGCTTTTCGACACCATGCTGGCTCATTACCTCATCCAGCCGGAATGGAAGCACAACCTCGACTATCTCTGCGAAGTCTATCTGAACTACCGTAAAATACCCACCGAAAGCCTGATCGGTCCGAAGGGCAGAAACCAGCAGACCATGCGGTCGGCAGCCACCGAAGCCCTGAAAGATTATGCCTGCGAGGATGCCGATCTGACCTTTCAGCTGAAGCAGCTTCTGGAACCCGAGCTGGAAAAAAACGGACTTACCGCGCTGTTCGCCACGCTGGAAATGCCGCTGGTACGAGTACTTGCCGACATGGAAAGTGCAGGGGTGAAGGTCGATACCGGAGTATTGAAAGAGGTGGCCGGAGAACTGCGAACCCGGGCGCTCACCCTTGAAAAGGAGATCCTCTCACTCGCCGGCATGGAATTCAATATCTCCTCCCCGAAACAACTGGGAGAAGTACTGTTCGACCGGCTGAAAATCGACCCCAATGCCCGGATGACCAAAAGCAAACAGTACACAACCAGCGAAGAGGTGCTTACCCAGCTGAAAGACAGGCATCCCATCGTGGAAAAGGTTCTCGATTTCCGGGGGTTGAAAAAGCTTCTGAATACCTATGTCGATATTCTTCCTGAGCTGATCAACCCCCGGACAGGCAAGATACATACCTCCTACAATCAGGCGGTGACGGCCACGGGCCGGCTGAGTTCGAACAATCCCAACCTGCAGAACATCCCCATCCGCGACGACCAGGGCAGGGAAATCCGGAAAGCCTTCATCGCCTCCGATGCAGGGCACCTCTTCCTGTCGGCCGACTATTCGCAGATAGAGCTTCGGATCATGGCCTCGCTAAGCCGGGATCCCCAAATGGAGTCGGCATTTCTCGACAACCAGGACATCCACTCCATCACGGCATCGCGCATCTTCAAAATCCCGGTCAGCCAGGTAACCCCGGAAATGCGCCGGAAAGCCAAAACGGCCAACTTCGGAATCATATACGGAATCTCCGCATTCGGGCTCTCGCAACGGCTGAACATACCCCGTTCGGAGGCCAAAACCCTGATCGACGGCTATTTTGAAACCTTCCCGGCAGTGAAGAAATACATGGAGGCATCGATCGGCCAGGCAAGAAAAACCGGATTTGTGCAAACAATTCTGGGCCGGCGGCGTTATCTGTCTGATATTGGTTCAAACAATCAGGTAGTTCGGGGTATGGCTGAACGGAATGCAATCAACACTCCCATTCAGGGCTCCGCCGCCGACATCATAAAAATTGCGATGATCAATATCCACAAAGCGTTCATGGACAACCGGCTGGAATCGAAAATGATACTGCAGGTCCACGACGAACTGGACTTTGACGTCCCCCTTTCAGAATTGGAGCAGGTGAAGCAAATAGTCAAAAAGGAGATGGAATCGGCAGTGCAGCTTTCAGTTCCGCTAACGGTCGAAATGAACGCGGCGAATAACTGGTTGGATGCACATTGATATGACAAAGCGGTTGATCACGGAAGAAGAATACAGGGAAGCGCTCCGGAGGTTCCTAGAAATCATAGAAAACACAGCCGAACCTGCAGACGAGAATGAGCTGACGGAACTCATCAGACTGATGGAAACCTACGAATACGAAAATTGCTGATCCCCCGGTGCCGGACAGGAAAGGCTGCGGCTTATGGTTGACACTTATGTTCAATTCTTTAGGGTGAAATAAACCTTTTTTTTTACCTTTGCGGCGGAAAACGACCTGTCATGGAGGCCAGCAACTACTACCTTTCTGCAAACCCCGATTCCGTCAGCCGGCTGTTGGTTCCTCTGCCCGAAAAACCAAAGGTGAACATCTCACGGAAACCGGTTTTTTCGATCGATTCCATTGTCAGATCCTTCCCGGCCGAAGAGCGCCAATCTTTGAGCGCCAAACAATTGCAGGAACTAAGGTTCCGCCAGATGATGGGTGCCAGGAACAAAAAATGGAAGGAGGAACAATCCCTGATGGTCGACTCCAGCCGCTTTCTCGAGCCCCGGAACGAAATCATCCTCCGCCAGTCTGAACTAAGCAGCCGGGAGATTATCCTCCCTTCGCGGCCGGTGGCCTACAGCCCATCCGACTGGTTCACCCTGACCCTGTTCCTGTCGGTCGTACTGGTCATCCTGGTCAAACAATTCAACGGCAAATACCTCCGCGCCCTCTTTAAAAGCCTCTTCAGCTACCCTGCCGCCGCCCGCCTTTTCCAGGAAAAGAACATCTCCCAGAAAACAGGATCGTTCCTCATGGAAACCTTTTACCTCTTTGTTTTCTCTCTGTTCGGATACCAACTGTTAAAACAGTACGGAACCTCCCTCCCCTACAGCGGATTTGTGCTGTTCCTTCTCTGTATGGCAGCCATCCTGCTCTTTTTCCTGCTCAAAAACCTCCTGTACTCGCTCCTTGGCTTTATCAGTGAAACCCGTATCCAGACCCACGAATACCTTTTCAACCTGCGAAATTACAACAAGGTGCTTGCCGTTTTCCTCCTGCCCCTCGTAGGACTGACTGCCTGGGCCCCGGTTTACAATCCGGCCGTCTTTTTGCTTACCGGACTGATAATGACTGTTTTGCTCTATCTGTTAACCCTGCACCGGGGGGTCGTCATTTTATTGAAAAATCAGTTTTCTGTTTTTTATCTCTTTTTGTACCTTTGTACCCTTGAAATTTTACCCTTGTTGCTCTTTTTTAAGGCGATCTGAAAACATAAAATAAAATACCCACATAAAACGAATCAAGTTGAAGATCAAGTCCATTCTTGTAACACAGCCGGAACCGGGAACAGGCAGGTCCCCCTATTCGGAGTTGTCAGAATCTACTTCGGTTAAAATTGATTTCAGGCCTTTCACCCAGGTGGAAGGGGTATCAGCCAAAGAATTCAGGCAGACGCGTATTCACATCAACGAGTTTTCAGCGGTTATTTTCAACAGCCGCACCGCCATTGACCATTTCTTCCGTCTGTCGCAGGAGATGAGGGTCTCCATTCCCGATACCCTCAAGTACTTCTGTAATTCCGAATCGACCGCCTTTTATCTTCAGAAATACATCGTTTACCGTAAAAGGAAGATTTTCCACGCCAACGGCACCATGCCCGACCTGCTGGATATCATGAAAAAGCACAAAACCGAAAAGTTCCTTGTGCCCCTTTCCGACATTCATTCGCAGGAAATTCCCAATATGCTCAGCAAGGGAGGTTTTGAGTATACCCCGGCCGTTTTATACCGCACCATTTGCAGTGACCTGCACGATCTGGAAGGGTTGAATTATGATATTCTCGTGTTTTTCAGCCCTTCGGGGATCCGTTCACTCATGCAGAACTTTCCCGATTTCAAGCAAAACAACACGAAGATTGCCTGTTTCGGCGCATCGACGGCCCAGGCTGTCAGGGAAGCCGGGTTAATACCCGACATCGAGGCGCCCACGCCCGAAACGCCATCCATGACCATGGCCCTTGAAAAATACATCCGGAACATGAACAAGATGAAATGACCATGCCCGATTATGGTTCAACCGGAAGGATCAGCCACCTGGTCATTACATGTGTTTCTAGGTATAAGCCGTATCAGCGTGATAATTTAAACACATGAAATAATTGCCGCAGGCAACCCCTTTGAAACCGCAGCGCCCCGGCCATCACTTCCGGAAGGAGGAAAGGCTGTGCAGCGTGAAATCCATCTCAAGGCTTTTCAATGAAGGACAGTCGCTTCTGGTGTATCCCGTGAAACTGGTCTGGATCGTTTCAGAAATTCCCCAGCCCTTCAGAGCGCAGTCAGCCTTCAGCGTGGGAAAGAAAAATTTTCCGGGCGCCGTTGACAGAAACCTCCTCAAAAGAAGAATGAAAGAGGCTTACCGACTGAGGAAGTCTGTTTTATATGCTTCGCCGGGAACCAAAAACCTCCACCTGGTATTCCTCTATATCGCCCGGGAGATCCTGCCCTACAAAACCATTGACAAATCGGTCACAAGCCTTATGCAAAAGCTCATCCTCCGCATGGGGCGGCAGGAAACCGGCTGAACCGTTCCCGCTGACCGCTACCGGCTTTCGCCACTGTTTGCCGGAACAAACAGGCAGCGCCACCGGCGCACCCGGGGAATCCCCTTCCCTGCACACCGCGGTTTTGTTCCGTAAGAATAGAAACCCCGCAATTTACCAATCGACAGAAAATCCCTATTTTTGTATCGTTCCGGGAAGCAAGTGAACCAGGTGCAGGAAGCCCGGAGGCCGGCAATCCGGTGACCTTTTCACAAAATAGAAAAGAACGGGGTTTCCTGTAACGCCCTGTTTTTTTGCAGCCGGTAAACGAAGTGCGGATCCTGCTGCGTTCTTTACAAGGCAGATGCTGTTTCCGCCTGGAAAGGCCTCATCCACCCTGTCCGGCTGCCGGATGTTGCAGTCAAAACCGGTGATGCAGCTGCCGGCTGCGGTTGAGGAGAAAGGATCGATCAGAATAAAAAGGGTACAGACATCCGCCACGGAGAAGCCGCAGGATGAAAGGAGTCCGTCTTCGGCTGGGCGAAGGGTGCGACGCATCCCATTAACAATCCGGGATTACCCGGACAACTAAAAAACGGAAAAAATGGAAAAGCTACTGTTTTCAGGGCTTCTGCTGCTGGCGCTGCTGGCGGGATGCAAATCGTCGAGGAAAGCCGCCACCGGGGCCTTTAGCCCACCTGTCAGCGAAACCGGGGCCGTTGTGAAGCCCAAGGTTTTCACAATGCCCGAAATGAAAGAGGCCGTACCGGCCGCGGAGGAAGAACGATCGATACCCGTCAGGCGGGAGGCCATCACCTTCACCCAGCCGCAGGACCAGACCACCAACAACTATTTCATCATCATCGGTTCGTTCAGCTACATGGAAAATGCCTCCGGTTTCAGACAGACCCTTCTTACCGAGGGCTTTAAACCGATTATTGTGCAAAGCGAAACCGGTTTTTACCGGGTTACGGTTGATTCGTTTGACAATGAAGCCGAAGCCAGGCAGCGGCTTCTCCAAATCAGGCAGGATTATCCAAGGTATGCAGACACCTGGCTTCTGATCAAGCAGTAACTGCGCCTGCCGGGAACGATGTGCCGCTTTTCAGACCCCTGTTCCCGGGGATGGAATCTGTAAAACAGTTCATTATGGAGCAGAACGAAAACCAGGAAGACAAAAAGGTTCTTCTCGACCGCCGCTATCTTCAAATGGCATCGGTCTGGGCTCAAAACTCCTATTGCCGGCGCCGGAAAGTAGGGGCTCTGCTTGTTAAAGACAAGATGATCATTTCGGACGGGTACAACGGAACCCCGTCCGGATTTGAGAATGTATGCGAAGATGAGGAGGGTCAGACCAAGCCCTATGTGCTGCATGCCGAAGCCAATGCCATCACCAAGGTGGCCAAATCGGGAAACAGCAGCGAAGGCGCCACCCTGTACGTCACCTCATCGCCCTGTCTGGAATGCTCCAAACTGATCATCCAGGCCGGCATCAAACGGGTTGTATTCACAGAAAACTACCGGCTCGAAGATGGGATCAACCTGCTGAAAAGGGCCGGCATTGAGGTGATCCGGGTGGAAACCGACAAAATCTGAAAGATGAAAAAAAACTACACACTTCAATTGGTTTTGCTGGTTCTGGTGGCTCTTCTCACCGGCGTTTCGATCGGCAAATACCTGGCGCGCACTCCCGGATATGCCATAAAGACTGATAATCCGGGAGAAAAGTTGTCAGGCCTTATCGATATCATCGGAAATATGTATGTTGACACGGTAAACACGGCCGATCTGGTGGAAAAAACCATTCCGCAACTGCTGGAGAATCTCGACCCTCATTCCACCTACATTCCTGCGAAGGAGATGCAATCGGTGGTGGAGGAGATGCAGGGCAACTTTTCGGGCATAGGAGTTCAGTTTTCCATTCAGGACGACACCATCATGATCATCGACGTCATATCGGGGGGTCCTTCGGCACGGCTGGGAATTCTGGCCGGCGACCGGATCGTGAAGGTCGACGGGAAAACAGTGGCGGGAACGGGAATCACCAATGAAGAGGTTCTGAAAATGCTGAGGGGACCCAAAGGAACCAAAGTGGAAGTTTCAGTTCAGCGAAACGGTTACTCCAATCCCTTCAATTTCACCATCACCCGCGGTGAAATTCCGGTCTACAGCGTTGATGTCAGCTACATGATCGATGAAAAGACAGGGTTCATAAAGGTAAGCCGGTTCGCCGAACAAACCTACGAGGAATTCAACAGGGCCATGAGGAAGCTGGACGGGGAAGGAGCCGAAAAAGTCATTCTTGACCTCCGGGGCAACCCGGGAGGGGTGCTCAGCGTTGTTATCCGGATGGTGAACGATTTTCTGGAAATAGGAGACACCATTCTTGTGACCCAGGGAAAGTCGCAGCCCAAAAGGGTATTTACCGCAACAGCCAGGAACAGCTGGGCCGGTAAAAAAATCATCGTGCTGATCGATGAATTCTCAGCCTCCGCGAGCGAAATTTTTGCAGGCGCCCTTCAGGACAACGACCGGGGTATTCTTGTCGGGCGAAGGTCGTTCGGGAAAGGACTGGTGCAGGAACAACTTCCCTTCTCCGATGGCTCAGCTTTAAGACTCACCATTTCACGTTATTACACCCCCAGCGGCCGAAGCATCCAAAAACCGTACGATGAGGGGAACGACCAGTATTTCAGTGATCTGATCGCCCGCATGAACCGGGGTGAATTTGTTGCGGCCGACAGCATTGAGTTTGCTGATTCGCTGAAGTACCTGACACGGAAAGGGCGCACCGTTTATGGCGGCGGAGGCATCATGCCCGATTATTTCGTACCTGCCGACACCTCGGGACGGTCTGACTATTTTGACAGGATCTACGAAAAAGGGCTGATATACCAGTTTGCTTTTCACTACAGCGACACCCACCGCAAAGAGCTCAACCGGTTCGGAACAGCCGGAGAACTGGAACAATGGCTGGAGAAACAACATGTCCTGCAATCGTTTGTCAGCTATGCGACCGCGAAAGGCGTTGCTCCCGACAGCAGAGGGCTCCGGGCTTCGGAACTGATCATCCATACCCAGCTGAAAGCCTACATCGCCCGGAATATCCTGGGAGAAGAGGGCTTTTACCCCATTATCCGCCAGATCGACAAAACCCTTCTGAAAGCCCTGGAACTGGCCCACCAGGAGTTGCTGCCGGCTGAAAATCCGGGGAAATAAGCTTTGCGGGAATCCTGTTATGTGACGGACAATTCAAGCATCCTGCGGATGGGAACCGCCGCTTTTTCGATCACGTCGGGCGGAAGAAGAATTTCCGGTTTTTCATACCTGAGGCACAGGTAGAGTTTTTGCAGCGTGTTGAGCTTCATGAAAGAACAGTCGCTGCAGCCGCAGGCGGCATCGACGGGAGGCGCCGGGATGAACGTTTTTTCCGGACATGCCTTCCGCATCTGATGTAAAATCCCGCTTTCCGTGGCGACGATAAATTTGGACGATGGGCTTTTCTGCACATATTGCAGCAATGAGGTGGTCGACCCGATGTGCTGGGCAACCAGCAAAACCGGCTTCTCACACTCGGGATGAGCAATGAACTCGGCATCGGGATGAAGCCGGACCAATGCAAGGATCTTCTCCACCGAAAACTGCTCATGCACCATGCAGGCACCATCCCACAAAACCATATTTCTGCCTGTCAGACTGTTGATGTAGTTACCCAGGTTTTTGTCGGGAGCAAAAATCAGCGGTTGCTCCTTCGGGAAGCTCTCCACGATCCTGACGGCATTGGCGGAGGTGCATATCACGTCGCTCAGGGTTTTCAGTTCAGCCGAACAGTTGATGTAGCTGATGACCTTGTGGCCGGGATGGAGGGCTTTGAAAGCGGCAAACTTGCCGGCCGGGGCCGACTCGGCCAGCGAACAGCCCGCCTTCAGGTCAGGAAGCAGCACCTTTTTCGCAGGACTGAGGATCTTGGCTGTTTCGGCCATGAAATGGACCCCCACGAACACAATGATGTCGGCAGTGGTGGCCGCCGCCTGCTGAGAAAGCCCCAGACTGTCGCCGACATAGTCAGCAAGGTCCTGTAACTCGGGATCCGTGTAATAATGACTTAGAATCACCGCATTCTTCTCCCGCCGCAGCCGTCTGATTTCATTCCCCAACCGGATACCCGGATCAAGCAGCACATCGGCATATCCTTTTTCCTCCACGGCTATTCCGGAACCTTGCTGGTTATTTCCTTCTGTTTCCATGCGGTAAAAATAATAAAAAGCAGGTTGTCCGGGTTCTCTATCTCGCCGGGAATCCGATGAACCCGCTGTCAGGGTATCCTGAACTGTACCCTTTGTTCTCCCTTGGATCCGGTTTCCGTCATTACCTTGGCAGCAACTACGAAATCCGACTTAACTTGCGATAAGGGAATGGAAAAAGTGGTTGTACCGCCGGGACCTGTTTCCAGATAGGGATCCCAGTAAAGGGTGGTGCGCAGATCTTTCCCCTTCTTCCCGGGTAAAACGCCGCCGGTCAGAAAACTGCGCGGAACCCTGTATCCGTCGCTGTAAGGCGGTTCGTCTGACCTTCTCTCCGCTGACGGAGAGGCAGCGGTGCTGCTTTTTCCGCTTTTGGTGGTGATTTCAATCACCCCCACGCTGTTGAGACCTGTATATTTCTGTATATCAATTGGATCGAGCGAAACATTGATCTCTTCCACATCGAAAGGTGAGATTGAATTGAGAATATCGGCCTGGGTGCCCATTTTCTGGCCATCGATCACGATGAGGGCGCCCGACTGGAAGTGGATGGAATTCACCGTGCCGAAGAAGACGATCTGGCCGCTTTCGATGGTATAAGGCTTGATGGCCCGGATGGCATCCAGGATGCTGGAGGAGGACTGCAGCATGGTTTTGTAGGTCTCATTGCGGCGGGAGGCCACCGGCCGCGGGGCGGGCTGAGGAAACAAAAGATCGGGGTTGGCAGCAAGGTAAGAGGCCGCCTGTTCCTTCGGAACGGCCAAGCCTTCGTAAATCCTGCCCTTCCCCCTGAGACAAAGACCCAGTTTTTCTTCGAACGAGGGATCCAGAACGGCACTGTAACTTCCTTTGCCCTGCTCATCGGTTACCAGCAGGGTGTGTCCGGCCACCAAATTCCGGTCGGCCGCGGCAAAGCAGAACCTCCCCTGCTCATCGGCTGTTTCCGTCAGGAGCCCCATGTTCAGGGCATCCATGACACTCACTTTTGCATAGGCCACGGGATTTCCCTTTTTATCGACAGCCACTCCGCACAGTCCCCGGTGGTTTAGCCCGGAATCCGTTTCCCCGTGATCCGAAGGTTGCAGCACCGCATCCCAGGAGAAACCGGTCAAACGATTACAAAGAAGGTAATGGCTGGTCAGGAAAACAGCCCCCAGAGAATCACCGGCTGCGGCAACCTGCGGAGGATGGGGATTCTTCAATCCCATACCGGGAGCAAACTCAACCGGAAAGTCAGAAAAACCCTCCGCCGTCCGCATCCGGTCTGCCACCGACAGTACCAGCCGGGCAGGAAGCTCTTTTCCAGCCTTATCGGTCGAGCGGATGGTGATATTCACGGTTTCCCCGCCGGTCGCAACGGCATCGATCTTCAGGTTCAGGCGGCCCGGGGACGGAACGTTCACCAGCCGGCTGCTCAGCAGGATACCCTCCGCATCAAAGACACTGAGCAGCACGACTCCCCCGGCCAGTTCAGCGGCAGGGATTTTCACCCGGCCGCTGGCTGAGAGCTCCATGGTGGCAGCCCAGAGGAGGACATGCCCCCTTGTGGCGGTAACCGACAGAACACGGGGTTCGCTGCCGGCAACCAGCAGGTCGGCGGTGACCGCTTCGGCATCGGCACTTCTGAAAGCCAGGGCTACCTTTTGTTCACCGGTTGTCGGAAGCAGGAACTCCTGGCCCCGGCCATGGGCACTGGTAACCACAAGCCGCCCGGACTGCCCGTTTCCCGACCGGTAGGGGAATACTCCGTATCCCGGCATGAAGGTTTTGGTTTTTCCGGTCAGTTGGCCCGCTGCATCCACGATATCTCCTTCGATGCCGACCGGCACCCCATTCCAGACGGTGGCATGATAACCCACCTTTTGCGGCACCGTTCCCAGAAGATGACCCCCTTCCGGATAAAACACCAGTGTAATACGGTCGGCAGTGGTCCTCAGGCTATAAGTCCTGCTCCACAATCCCCTGGGGTGCGACACAATCAGCTCCACCGGCTCACTGCCCGTTTCTGCAGGCAACGCCTGCCGGATGACCGCCTTCCCGTCCGATGAACGCAGTTTCCCGCTGCCCAGAATCTTCCCATTGTGCCTGACTTGGTAATCCAGGGGAAACCGCTGCACCGGATTACCCTCGTAATCATTGACATTCAACACAATACGTGCCTCCTCGCCTGCCGCATAGACCCTTTGGGGGTCCTCCGGTCCGACCACCGCATCCGACTCATAGCAGCGGTCTACCAGCAGCGGTTTGAAAGCCACCTGCCCGGGATCGGACTGCAGGGGAGTGTAAGCCGCCAGGTAGTACCTGCCCGGTAACAGATCGTCAGGCAACGGCAGATCACCACTGACCCCTCCCCCGGCCAGCCGCCAGGCGTCGCTTTTGACAAGTATACCCTCCTGGTCGTACAATCCTACGGTCATGGAGCGACTCACCACCGTCCCTTCCGCATCCGAAATGCCCTCCACCCGGTTGCTGAACCAGATGATCTCACCGGGTGCATAAATATCCTTATCTGTCTGAATGGAAACCATCTCCAGCGGGAGATGGCTTGCCGCCTCTTCCAGTTTCCCGGCAATACGGTCCAGAATTGCACTGTTGTCCTGCCCCCGGAGCGACAGAACCAGAAACGCGGCAGCGAAGGCCACGACGGCCTTTTTTAACCCTGTATGTTGCATATCAATTGCTTTTTATGGCTCTTCCCCTGGAAGGATCCGGCGGATGGCATTCTGAAGATCCTCATCAGGTTTGATGATGTTGTAGTTTCCCCAGAATGCCTCGTCATAACCGATATCCATTTCGGAAAAGATGTCATTGATGGAAAAAAGATCCTTTACCGGAAAACGTTTCAGAAAGGTGCTGTCGACATCGGTAACCAGCAAGGCCGAAACGCTGTGAAACAAAGAATTGACGTTTTCTCTTGGATTCCTGACCCGGAAAGCCACGGAAGCGTTGGCTTTGTGGAGGTGCCACGAACCTTTGTATTCCGCAAAATCGACCTCGTAATCCACAAACTGGGGTTTTACCTTAAAGCCTTTGGGTTTTTTTCTTATCAATGATTGTTCGGCAAGGGCCAGGCCATAAGGGTTCAGGCTGAAGCGGGCATACAGCAGGGCGAAGCTTTCGCGGTCGACGTAAAATTCGCCTGTAAAACAGGGAAGGTCGATGTCACGGACAGGCCTGAAGCGAACCACATACACAGGGTGGTTTTTGTACCATATCACCCGGTCGATGGAATAGCGGTAAAACATTTCATATCCGGGATCCAGGAAGGTCTCCATGTTTTTCACGGCATCGAGCAGGGTGATGGTATGAGGGCCTCCCTGGAGTTTGAAATTCACCCAGTGAAAAGGGTGGACATCGGGGCTCCGCCGGGCTTTCAACAGCCTGACTTTGTCTTCGCGGACATCGTCGTTGTAGGGTGCTTTCAGGATCTCAACCACCGCTTCCGAAACACCGATGTATTCATCGTCCTGACGGAGGGTTTCCCGGTAAAAGCCGGTAAGCAGCCGGAAACCGGTGCTGTAGTTTGCCGGGATGGCCGACCGCAAGGCAGTGAGGAGCTCATCGACCGGCATGGCGCGCACCTTTACCTCCCTGATCCTGATCGAAACGGGATAAAGCCTGATCATGACATGCCCGCCGGCGGCGGGTAACTCCTGCAGAAGCCGGCCATACCCCAGAATACTGAAAAGCAGGCTGTCAGGACCCGGGGCCGGGGGCAATTTCAGTACAAACCCTCCCTCTGCGTTGGTTATGGTGCCGATGGCATGTCCGGATAGCGAAATGTTCACATCGCGCAGAGGGTCACCGGTAACACCATCCACCACCGTGCCGGTGAAGGTTTCCGCCACCGGGATGAGTACCGGTTCCTCCGGCGGAACTTCCTCTCCTTCATTGGCTGAAATAATTATATGATTCTCCTTCCCGGTGAACCGGAAGGGATGGCCGCCGAACAGCCGCGCCAGAAGTTCCCTCAGCGGAATGCCTTCGAGGTGCAGGGATACAGGTTCATCTGAACGGACAAGGGAGGCATCGTACGAGAAATAGATGCTGTTTTCACGGGAGATCTGCTCCAGAATCTCCACCGCCGTCTTACGCTCCGCATGAAGGGAGACGGTCCTGTCCAAAACGGAATCACGCTGCGGCTGACCTTTCAGTGAAAAGGAGAGCCCCAACGTGATAACCGTCAACAGGCACCGGATACCGATCATTAAAAGAAATTTTTCAGATCGAAGGATGTTTTTATCTCCTGTCCATCCCGCAGTACCTTCATTTTTATTTTCCTGTTTTCCCTGCTTTGCAGCAGGAGGTTTATATCGTTCAACGTAATGGAAGTATGGCTGCTGCTGTTGATCGAAAGGATCTGGTCGTTTTCCTTGAGCCCCGCCAGATAGGCAGGTGAATTTTCCCTGATGTCGGCAATCGTGAAAATGGGATAGCCGGGCATCGGGTTGATTACCTCCATACCGCTCATGTTGTAGTTAAAGGGTTCGCGTACCATGGGGGTCGGCGACAGGGTGAGCCGGGCATTACGGTAATCGATGGTCACCACAAACCGCCGCAGGATTTCAGCACCCAGGGTACCGTTGCGGTCGTTCGATGAAATCAGCATATCGACCAGGGAATCTTCGGGAAACGAGACAATAGGGCTGGGCAGAACCAGCGGTCCCACCCATACGGCGTCAATCCGTCCCTTGATGCCATACAGGTCGCCACCCAGGCCGCGGCCCAGAAAGGTCTGCACATGATTCCGGGGCAGTGAGATCCGCTCGTCCGACTTTTCGGAAAGCCACAGGGCGTCGCTGGCCCCCGTGTCCACCAGAAGCTTCACAGGCACCTCCGTTTTGTCGTCCGTAACGATGCCGGTCCGGATAAAAGGCTTGTTGCCGTCGAAATGAAGGGGAAGAATGATGTCGCTCCTGCGGTCGCGGTATTTGAAATGCTCGGGCCGGGTAAAGGTGATGCGCTCCTCCTGGTAATCGATTCTGACCACGTAATCCTTGAAAAGGTTGTAACCGATCAATCCGTGGACCGGCACTCCCAGCATGTGTGATATCTGAAAATCCTCATCGATCACCATCTGAACCTCCTGGTTCCGGGCGGTCAGTCCCTCCATCTGCAGCACGTTGTTCCCCGAACGGTAGGCAGTCAGCACCTCTCCCTCGCCGATCCCCTTGATCTCCACAGGCATCATATAATTGAGATTCAACTTGTTGACAAAGGGCAATTCGGTGATGATCGGATACCGGACCCCGGTATCCAGGATAAAATTCAAGGTGTCGGAATCGTTGATGGTCAGCGGAAGAATGATCAGATTGCTGGCCGTCTTGAATTTCAGGCTGACTGATTTCCGCCGGGAATCATCGATCAGGAAGCCCCGGTTGACGCCAAAGTCGCGGGAAGCCCTTTCTATGTCGATACTCTCCTCCAGAGGGACATACTCCCTGACCACCATCAGGTTGTCTTCCAGTTCAAAAATCAAATAGAAATCCTTCATCAGCTTGTCAAGCACGAACTTAACCGGTTTGTTAGAAACATTCAGGCTTACGTTCTTGTTGGCTATCAGTTCGGAATTGTAGGAGTAATCGATATTCAGATATTTGCAGATCTTTTCGATCACACCCGACAGGGGTTCGTTTTCAGCATAAATGCTGATATTCTGGTCCAGTGTGCTGCTTCCGGCTTTACTGGGCTGTTGGGCTATGGCACTCCACGACATCAGGAGCAGCAGGATCAGCCCGGCAAGGGGGGCCGCATTTTTTTTCCTTTCAACGGTTTTCATGGCTCTTTTCTTAATGGGTTTCTACGGCTGACAGAATGAACTGCCGGTTGTCAGACGAAAGCTCCAGGTTGAAAGTCAGCCGTATCACCTCCAGTATGAAATCAATCGTCTGATCGTCGAAATGAGCGGTGTAAACCAGATCGTTCAATGCAGGATCCGCGAGCCTGATGTTGCATTGGTAGACCTTTTCAAGGTCGCCGACCACCTCTTCAAGACGGCTCTGGTTAAACACCAGTTGGTGGGTTTTCCAGGCAATCACGTTGGGATCGGAATTAAGCTGTTTTTCCAGCCGGTGGGTGGCAGCGTGCAGAATGCCCTTTTCTCCGGGATCCAGGATCAGCGGTTCCTCCGTTTCACCGGTATTGTTTCCGCAGTTCACCTCCACCTGGCCGGTGGCCACCACCACCTCGACACAAGGCTCCCCGGCGCGGGCGTTCACATTGAACGAAGTACCCAGCACCCGGATCCTTGCATTTCCGGCGGTAAGCACAAAAGGACGGGTTGCGTCGGGCTCCACCTCGAAGAAGGCCTCGCCCGTTACCCACACCTCACGGTTTACATCATCGAACCGTACGGGATAGTTGATCCTGGAATGGCTGTTCAGGGTCACCACAGACCCATCGGGAAGCAGGATTCTCCGGGGAGTCTCCCTGCTTGTTGCAACCAGTTCCTCGCTGCCGCCCGGGATCCGCTGCCTGGTCCCCAGGTAATACCCCAGGGATCCCAGCAGAAGCGCCAGCAGCAGGGAGGCAGCCACCCGCAGCAAAGCGGTGCCCGACAACCAACGGACCTTCCCGGCTGCAGCACGGGAACCCGCCCTTTCCATTCCGGAGCTTACCCGTTCCCAGGCGGCCTCCGCATCAAAACGCTTCACCCTGTACAACAGACAAGCACGATCCATGATCTCCCCGCCCGACTGCATAAGGGCGCGTCGCTCTTCCGAACCGCCCGGCCAGGCTTCTACCGCGGCCTTTTCAACGTCACCGGCCTCGCCTGCATGGTATTTCGCCAGCAAACTCCACCTTTCCCCCTCCGTACGATCCAATTCTTTCATTTCACCCATAAGACAATTTTCGCCTGAAAAACCCCTATTCCTTATCCTGAATTTTTCCAAATACAAAAAACAGATAGGCACTTTTGCTTATTCTTTCACGCAAGTATTTGAGAGCTAGCCCCATCTGGGCTTCCACCGTTTTTACCGAGATGGCTAGCTTTTCGGCAATCTCCTTGTAGGTTAGCCCCTCCTCCCTGCTGAGACGAAAGACCGCCCTTCTTTTTTCAGGCAGCGATTCAATACTCCTTTCCAGTTCGAGCAGCAATTCCGGGCTGATAAAGGATTCCTCCTGAGGTTCCTCCAATTCTTTGGTCTCCCTGTAGCCGCCGGTGCGAAGGAGCGCCGCCTTTTCCCGCCGCAGGCGGTTGATGCATTGGTTATGCACCGACCGGTAAAGATAGCTCCGCAGGGAACTTTCGACGGATATCATCCGCCGCTTCTCCCAGAATCTCACGAAAAACTCCTGGACCTCCTCCTCCGCAAGGCCGTCGTCGTTGAGGATGCGGGAGGCATAATGGCAGAGCAGACCATAGTAGGTTTCGAAGAGCTCCCGGAAAGCCTTCACATCGTCGTTCCTGATTCTCTCAGCCAGCAGCTTTTCCTTTTCCATCGACTGCATACCTGTCAGAAAATATAAACGAGGGCAAAGGTGAAAAAACCTACGCCCGGATGAAAAAAAGCCCCGGTGCCAGGGGTTCTCCTGATTGCCTCGTCATCAACCGGGGAAAAATACCGGAGACAGGAGGAAAAACCCGGAAACGGAGATACCAGGTTTCTAAGCAACAATCTGTTAAAGTTGAAATTCCAAAAGCTAAAATTAATAAAAATTGTTAGTTTTGCAGCGCTTCAACCGCCCGGGTGGCGGAATTGGTAGACGCGCTGGACTCAAAATCCAGTGATAGCAATATCGTGCGGGTTCGATTCCCGCCCCGGGCACCCGATAACCGTTTGATAAACCGGATATCAGGCGGTTATTCTTTCAGGGATTTTCCCAAATAGCCAATTCCTTCACCAGAAAATAATCCACCCGTGAATGGGCCGGCAGGCAATACCGGTCAGCAGGCCTGCGACGGTACAGGCCTTTCCGGAATAGCACCCTTTTCCGGACCGACGGGTAGGAGGAAAGCATTTCCATGAAAAATATAAAATTCATGCAGCGGAACCGCCAAACGGGGGAAATATTTCCATAAATTGTCAGGATCATATCATCAGCTATGGAAAACGACAGGATCATCATTGTGGGCGGCGGTTTTGCCGGACTGGCCGCGGGCATATACGGACAGATGAACGGCTACGCCACCGAAATTTTCGAAATGCACGATAAACCCGGGGGATTGTGCACCTCGTGGGATCGTAAGGGGTACACCATCGACGCCTGCATCCACTGGCTGGTGGGATCGAATCCGCGAAGCAGCTTCCATGATATCTGGAAGGAAGTGGGACTCCTCCCCGGAAGGGAATTCATTGACATGGACCTTTACCTCCGTTATGAAGCCTCCGACGGGCGGGTGGTCAATTTTTACTGTGATATCGACAGGCTTGAAAAACACCTCCTGGAATTCAGCCCCGCCGATGCCCAACCCATCCGGGACTTCACCGACGCCATCCGCATGTTGCTGGTCTTTGACCAATCGGGGAAAGAGGCTTCCTTCTTCAGCAGGCTCGGGGAAAAGGCCGCCCTGGGATGGGCCATGGCTGTCAAAGGCCGGAAAATGACCCGGTGGATGAAAACCACCATCATTGATTTCACCGCCCGGCTGAAAGACCCGGTGCTGAAAGAGGCCTTCCGGGAATTGTGGATTCCTGAATTCTCGCTCTTTTTCATGCTCTTCGCCTTCGCCTGGCTTCACAACCGGAATGCCGGATACCCCCTGGGGGGATCAATGCCCCTGTCGCGGGCGCTCGAAGAGAAATACCTGCAGTTGGGAGGAAAAATCCGTTTCAATTCGAAGGTGGAAAAGATCCTCACCGAAAAGGGGAAAGCCCAGGGGGTGATGCTGGCCGACGGGTCGGAGCACAGGGCCGCACGGGTCGTCTCGGCCGCCGACGGACATGCCACCATTTTCAAAATGCTCGAAGGCAACTATGTGAGTCCGGAAATCAGGGAACAGTACGAGACCTGGCCTGTTTTCCATCCCCTGCTTTTCTTGGGTTTGGGGGTGGACCGCACCTTTGAGGAGATTCCGAAAAGCGTATCGGGGTTCAGTTTCCCGCTCAAGGAAACGGTGGAGATCGCCGGCCGGACCATCGACCGCCTGTCAGTCCACCTTTACCACCACGATCCCTCCATGGCCCCGGCGGGGAAGACGGCTCTGACCGTCATGCTGGAAAGTGATTATGACTTCTGGAAGAAGCTTTCGGAAGACCGGCAGGCCTACCTGGCCGCCAAGGAGGAAGTCCGCCGGAAGATCATCGCCTGCCTGGAAGTACGCTTTCCGGGAATTACCGCTCAGGTCGAGATGACCGATGTGGCCACTCCCACCACCTTCGAACGCTATACCGGCAACTGGAAGGGAAGCTTCGAAGGATGGCTGATCACCCCCCGCAATGCCAACACCATGATCAAACCTTTGAAGCAAACCCTCCCCGGGTTGCAGAATTTTTACATGTGCGGACAGTGGGTGGAACCCGGGGGCGGACTCCCCACCGGCATCACCTCAGGCCGGCGGCTTATCAAATCGATCTGCAGGGAGGATAAAAAGAGGTTTATTGTTTCAGGGCCGCCTTTGTAAAGATATAGTCCTGGATTTTCTCGTTGAAGCGGATGGCGGTTACCTTGAATTCCGTCCCTTTTCCCTGCTTGAGCATATCTTTGTAGAGGACGGTATAGGGGAACCAGCGGCCCTGCACCTGTCTGACGTCGCTCATCTCGGTCCGTTTGAGCAGCTGGCCGCTCCGGGCGAACAACTCCTGTTTCAGAGGGACGAATCTTTCGGCGTCGACCCACAGTTTCTGACGGTAATAAGCAATGTCGGGCACCCTGGCGGTCAGCTCCATCACCCGGGTTTTACGTCCTTCGACCGTCTCTTCCCCCGTTATCCGGGCGGCATAGGTGTCGGTCAGCTTGCGGTCGTCCATCATGTCCTCATACGAAAGGTCGCTGCCCATGACCGGTTGCCGCAGCATATGACCCGAAATCTGAATGGTCCGGTCGGTCGAGGGAGAGTAGATCCATAGCTGGCCTTCCAGTTTAAGCATTTTGGTCCCCTTCTCCGACGCCGGGGAAAGGTATTCGGTAAAAGCCTTTTGGGTGCCCTCGCCCCATGAGCGGGAGGTGATGGTCCGGCTGCTCCGTTTGCCGTGGATGGTCATGGACGATTCCATCACCCGGGTATCCGACGACATGTTTCGGTCAACCTTTTCCAGGATCGCCGCCGCATCCTGGGCCCGGACATTTGAAAACAAAACAAACTGGAGGAGTAAAATAAAAAAACCGGGACGCTTCATAACCAATATTTCAGTGTTATATACAAATATCATTCCTGTTAAGCTTCGAGCTCCTTGAAAAGCCGGGCTGTCTGTCTTTTAAATATTCCCACTCCCGAGAGAAGGGTGCCTGAGACGGTGGAGACGAGCCCGGGGATAAATCCGATATAAAAGTCGGGCGGGGTGATTCGCGCTCTTATGATGGCGGGCAGCATCACGGCTGAGCCTTTCATCATGCCGGCGATGTTGATGCCGTAGGTTTGGAGGAGCCAGGCTGCCGCCAGCCCCAGGAGGGTACCCGCCACCGAGCCTGCGAGGCCGATGAAAAAAGATTCGACGACCAGGGTGCCGTAGACATGTTTTTTCTCCTCTCCCATGGCAAGGCGCACCCCGACCTCGCCGTAGCGGCGCAATCCTCCCAGCAGGCCGGCATTCCAGAGGACCAGCGACATGGCTATAATGAAAATCAGGGAGATGTACCAGGACCAGACCCTGGCCATACCCACATACGTTCCCATGATTCCCTGCTCACTAAGGGGTTTCATGACCGGGGCGTAATCATCGTGATCGTCGCGGCGGCGTTCATTGAATTCGCGCGAAAGCGCCAGAGCGGAATCGTCGTCATAGAAACCTTCCGAAAAATATCCGTTGATTTCGCCGGCGCCGTCTTCCATCCGCAGTGTTTTCTGCACATCGCGAAGGTCGGCAAGGATGGTTCCCCGGTCCATCATTTCCACCCCGAAGAGAAGGGTTCCGGCCACCCGGAAGTTCTGCATGGCCATTCCCCCCTCCATGGTGGAGCCTATGAGGGTGACCAGGTCTCCGGGCTCCACCCCCAGTTTCCGGGAGAAGGTTTCACTCAGCAGGACTTCCCCCTGTTGTCGGGGCAGGTGACCGCGCACCAGCGATTTTTCGAGGTTGAGCCTTGCGGTTTCGCGGCTTCCGGGGCTTAGCAGGTCGATGCCCATCCCCACTGCCGTTCCCTGCCCTTTGGTCTCCCCGCTTTCATCGGGAGCATCCACCAGCCCACCGAAGCGGATCCGTTCGCTCCATTCCAGACCGGGATAGGCCGACCGCAGCTCCCCCATCAGGCTGTCCACGCCGAGAAGGGCCAGGTCATTGGGATTCTGGTCCATGTTTTCTGCATAGGCACGGCTCATCACCTTCACATGCCCGTTTGAAAAGCGGGAATTCATCTCTATGGCATCGCCCATGAAACCCACGATGTAGGCATGCATGAAAACGGTAAGCATCACCCCGATGATAACCACCAATACAGGTACGCGGCTTCTGCTTTTATCGCGGATTAAACCTTTGATCAGAAATCGTATCATTGCAGTCTCCCCCTCAGCGCTTCAGTAGGATTCATTTTTGCTATTCTCCGTGACGGCCAGTAGCTGACGATGGCGGTTGTAGCCATTACAATCAGAATGGTGCTGACCACCAGGCCTGCGGTATAGACCGGGTAGAGGGTCTGTGCGATGGCCATCCCGAACTGGCTGGTGTCGACCGGCATGGTCCAGCCCGCTTTGGCCTGCCAGTACAGGAAAGGCAATCCGTAGGCGGTAGCCGCCATGGCTGCAAGAATGGCGTGCATGGTGCCTTCGACAGTGAAAAGCCCTACCACCTCACGGCGGGTATACCCCAATGCGATGTAGGTGCCGATCTCCTTCTGCCTCCGGAAAATGGAAAGCACCTGGGTGTCGAAAATGGCGAGCATGGCCAGCAGCAGCAGCACGCCGTAAAAGATCACCAATGCCGAACTTTTGGTTTTTATCAGCTCGTCGACCTGCCGGGTCAGCTCCTTGTGCGATTTGAAAACCCATCCGCCGGGAGCCGACGTCAACGGGTTTTCCCCGTTGATGGTCAGAAGGGTGGCTTCGCCACTGAGCAGGGTAGCCTCCTGCAGAAAGGAGAGGGGAACATACATCTGCCCCGCATCGGCCATGGGGACATTGCAGGAAAAGACATCCATGATTTCAGCTTCCCGGGCGTCGAAAGTGCCATGGGTGTCGCGCCACCGGAGGGTTACCCGGTCACCGGCCTTCAGTCGGCTGCTGTGGGCCATCATACTGCCGATGATCGCCGGCACAGCATCGGTGACCGCACCAAGATGGCGGGTGGGAAGGTGTAAAAAGGACTGCCCCGGATCGATTCCCCGCAGCAGCACAGGCAGCATCCTTCCTCCGGGGTATATGGTCCCCTGAACAACAAGGACAGGTTCCGCACGGCCATCAGCGATCGCCTCCCGGAATTCGCCCGGAACGGGTGCATGGCTTTCTTCGAGAGTCATCGGATCGTAGGGATCGTAAGCCTCATGCCAGTACTGACCGCTGCCGATCTCCCAGTGGGTCATGTCGGTCTTTGCCTGCTGATCCCAGCCGGTCAGCACTCCCTTCATCCATATGATAACCACAAAGGAAAAGGAAAGTACAATGACGTTCAGCCAGGTACGGAGACCCGCCCCGATCAGATTGCGCCAGGCCAGTTGAATTGCAAGTCTCATAGCCTATCTTCTTTAACCGGAACGACCATCTCGTCCTTGTCAATCCTGCCGTCGAGCAGGTAAATCTTGCGCCGGAGATAGCTGATTACCTTGTCGTCATGGGTGGCAAACAAAAAGGTGGTTCCCAACTCCCGGTTCAGTTTCTCCATCGTCTGAAGGATATGGTGCGAATTGGCGGCGTCGAGATTGGCGGTAGGCTCGTCGGCAAGGACCAGGGAAGGTTTCTTGACCATGGCCCGGGCAATGGCCACCCGCTGGCATTCGCCTCCCGACAGCTGGGGCGGCTTGGAATTCACCTTTGGAATCAGCCCGACCCACTCCAGGGCGTCCATCACCATTTTCCGCCTCTCCCCTGCAGGGGTCTTCAGCAGCAAAAGGGGAAATTCGACGTTCTCATACACAGTGTGGACAGCCAGCAGATTGTAACTCTGAAAGATAAATCCCAGCTTTTCTTTGCGCAGCTGCGCCGCCTCCCGGGCCGAAAGGGTTCCGATCGACCGGCCGTCGACCACCACGGTTCCTTCCGTGGGAACATCGAGCGATCCTACAATGTTGAGCAGGGTAGTCTTCCCCGACCCGCTGGGACCCACCAGCCCGGTGAACTCCCCTCTCCCGAGGGAAAGCGATATGCCGCGCAGGGCGGTAAACTCCGCCTGCCCCATAGGAAACCGCTTCACCAGTTTTCCGATTACAATCAGCTGACCATTCTCCATCCTATCTGTCATTTTAATCCTTGTTACCCCATGAACCTTTTCATCATCCTGCCCTGAAAACCCCTCTTTCTCCCGGTATAATCCGGCCAACGGGGATTCCCGGCCGCCGGCTTCAGCCCGCTGACGGAGAAGCCGGAACCAAGCAGGAGCTTCAGTAATCGTATACCAGCATCATCTGCATTCCCGTTCCGGCAAAAAGCGGATTATCGCTGCCCTGCTGGGGCAGCGCCCCCTCTTCGGGATTCAGGAAAGCCATGACATAGAGCCGGATATGTTTGAACTGTTTTTGCAGGCTCAGAAAATTGAATTGGTTTCCCGACGACCAGTCACGGTAAACGATGGCGGTGATCCTTCCCGAAAGTCCGAGGGGATACCCCATCATCAGGGCCGACAGGGAGCTTTGTTCGCCCGGGCCAAAGGGCTTTTCACCCGCTGAGATCATCAGATGTTCGAAGGTGGCGTTGAGGCCGCCGCCCAGCGGAATGGTATAGTCAGCCCCCAGGGTGAGGAAATGTTGGTTCGTCGCCAATCCCGCCTTTCTGGCTTTATGCATCCAGGCCGCTTCGGCCCAGATTCCGATCACAGCATCCCATTTCCCGTCCACCCCGAACCGGTGCTCGGGAATGTCTCCGTACCCGGGGGGAACCATGCCCATCACCTTCAGCTCCGCCTTCCGGAAATGATAACTGAGAGCGGTCTCTCCGGTGAAAAGAGGCAGCTGCAACCTTCCCCCCATCTCGGGGCTCCCGCGGAGGGTGGTCCCGGTTTCCCAGGTCTTGAGCCCTTTGTTGCCAACCAACCCCCACATCCACAGGTTGGCATTGTTCAGGAAATAGTAGCGGCCCAACAGGGCCCATACCCCGTCGGTAAGCTGCAGGGGGTCGCGCGGATCGAGCTGGTCGAACCACATGAGCGGACGAAGCATCGCCGCCGAACCGAAATTGATTTTCTGCAACCCTATCCGGGTCTCGAACTGCCGCCCCGAAAAACGGAGCCACGCCCGGTAAGGTTTGATTTTTCCCTTCGCAGTAAGGGAGTCAAAGGGGGAAATGGCCGCCGTGCCCCCGATGTTCAGCGACCCTTCGGCATCCACCATCTGTTTTTTGCCGGTGGTTATGGCATAGTTGGCCTGCGGAATGATCCTCCCCCCTGTCTGCAGGGGCAAGGCAAGCGAAGGATTAAAAGCCCCCCAGACCGACATTTGCCCGCGGAAGGTCAGCGTATCGCCGGCTCCTCCCTTTTCTGTCAACCCTTCCCGCGCCGACAGAAGCCCCGAAAAAGCCGGAACCAACATCCAAACAACCACCATGAAAACAAAGGCTTTCACCCGAAAGAGAGGAAGGAATCTCCGGTTCATGGTTCCCCTGAAAATTGATTTACCCCATAAATATAGGAGTTTTTTCCTTGCCTCAATTTTTTCACGCCGGTGGGAGAAGGATGCATTGATTTACAGGCTCCGTGGTTGCAGAAAAAGGAGTAACTTTGTAAGACAGGGAAAGGGAAAGGAGCTTCCCACACCTGAAAAACTGTGGCGCTTACTGTGTGCGGATGGGGCAGGCTGACGGCCATGCCGAAGGAGGGAAATCCGTAAAGACATGAACAACAGCTACTTTAGAATTTAAGGGTATGTTTATGAGAAATGTGTTCTTAGCAATGATAGGTGCGGCAGCTTTACTGTCCGGTTGCAGGCCGGTGGTTCAGCCGGTAAACGGTTATGCCTCCGTCAGTCAGGTGGAAATCGGAAAACCGGTATCGGTGATGATGACCAGTTACAGCACCACCCTCCGGGCCAACGGAACCGATAACACCCGTTTGCGTTTAACGGTCGCCGACAGCCTGGGAAGGGAAATCCTGTCGGCATCCGACACCCTTCGCGTGAAGGTCGACGGGGAGGCGCAGCTGACGACGGAAGAGGGAGGAACGCTTGCCGTGGCTACCGACACTGCAGGCAAAACTTCTTTCCTGGTTCCGCTTTCAGGCGGCGAAGCCTGGCTACGCCTGATCGCCGGAACCCTTCCCAGCAAAGTAAAGGTGGAAGCTGCATCGGGAGCCTTATGGCCGGCTTCGCATGAATTGCACCTGGTACCGGGCGATTATCCCATGCGCAAGCCAGGACCTGAGCTGCTTCCCCCCACCACCAAGCCCATTCCGCGGATGGTGGGGGCCGACATCTCCTTTCTGCCCGAAATGGAGGCGCGCGGAGAAAAAATCAGAAAGAACGGAGCGGAAAAAGAGGGAATTGCCCTGCTGCGCGACCATGGATTCAACACCATCCGGCTGAGGGTTTTTGTCAATCCGGAACATGAAAAAGGCTATTCGCCAAAGAAAGATTTTTGCGGATTGGACCACACCCTGGCCATGGCCCGGAGAATCAAAGAGGCGGGGATGGCGCTGTTTCTTGACTTCCATTACAGTGACTACTGGGCGGATCCCCAGCAGCAAAACCAGCCGCACGCCTGGGCTGGCAAAGGTTTTGAAGCCCTCCGTGATTCCATGGCTGCCCATACAATACGGGTGCTGACAGCCCTGCGCGACCAGGGTACCCCGCCGGCTATGGTTCAGGTGGGCAACGAAATCAACCACGGGATGCTTTGGCCCGACGGCCATATAAGCCAACCCGATAACCTGGCTGCCCTGCTGAAGGCAGGTGTGGAGGCCGTTGAGTCGGTCGACCCCTCCATCCCTGTCATGATGCACCTGGCACTCGGCGGACAACATGAGGAGGCCGTATTCTGGCTCGACAACATGATTGCCCGGGGTGTTCGTTTCGACATCATCGGCCTGTCGTGGTATCCCCGATGGCACGGAACCCTCGACGACCTGAAAGCCAACCTGTCGGCACTGGCCGGAAAATACAACAAACCGCTCAACGTGGCCGAATACTCCTGGTACAAAAAAGAGGTGCACGAAATCATTTTCAACCTGCCCGGCGACATGGGCCTGGGCGCCTGCATCTGGGAACCTTTCCGCTGGGGGGAAACCATCCTCAACCGGCAGGGAGAGGTCAACCCGCACCTGACAACCTATGGCGGAATCGCCGACCGCTACCTGTCGCCCCGCTAAACCGCCGCCAAAAAAAGGCCCGGGGCAACATCCCCAACCCTGAAACCGTCAGGTTACAGATAAAAATAACCGGAAATGAAAACAAAAATTCATCTTATCCTCACACTGGGTTTTCTTCTCGCCTTTGCGCATTGCAACCATGACTCCGACGACGGGCTCTCCACCGGCGAAATGGTACCGGCATTAACCATTCCCGGAGGATGCAACAATATGAATTTCGGCAACTTGAAGGGACTTCTCGCCGAAGAAACCGACACAGTGCTGTTTTCGGCACGTAAGGACACCCTGGAAATGTTCGCCGGCATCAATTACATTTGCTGCGCCCCATTCAACACAACCGCCCTTTTCCGGAACGACTCCCTGATCGTCACCTTAACCGATGTATGTGACTATCCGGCCAAAAACTGCTACTGCAGATGCATGTGCTATTACACCTGGCAGTTTCTCTTTACGGAATTCCGGCCTGATATTCCCTACGGCTACCGCGTCGTCCTCGACGACCCCCGGCAGAAGGAAGCCAGTGTAATCATGGAAGGCCGCGTGCGGTTATAGCCAAATAATGGCTATCTTGCATACCCTCGGGCCGGACCAAAATTTTTTGAAGCGGGCCGGTTTTCACTGAATTATTTTTTATTTAATTAATTGTTCTTTAGTTATTTAGACACACCAGGCCGGCTACGGGTCCTTATGCATGCGGTACTCGCATGGAGAATAGCGCCATGTCCGTTTCATCTGTTTAAAAAGAATAAGTTGCAATGGTTCTTCCCGGGAACACAAATTGATACCCAAGTGGCTTAATCATTCCCATGGTGAAATCATTTGCGTGGGTATTTCACCTGTTCCTCACGCTGGGATTGCATCCTTTTTCTACCGGATGCAATGGATACCCTCCGGGAAAGCCGGGCACGGAGCGGACCGCACAGTACCCTTTGACGCCGGAAGGCATACCCGGCTTTGCAGGAAAAGAGGCGGACAAACAGGTTTTCTGATTGCTCTTCACATTTAATGTACAGATTATGGTACCCATTGATTCCTATCAGATTTATTATCACTCGGCTCCCTCTTACAAATGGCAGGCGATGGTTGATTTTTATTTTAAAAACGAATTTGCCGGCAGGGCTTTTTTCATGAAAACAGGGGAAAGCCTCCCGGCCAACCGGATACGAAACGGGAAACCGGTCATTCACTTTCCTGTTTCGGAACTTGGCAATCTTCTGTTGGTGATGACAATGGATAAACCGGTGTATCTTTCGGTGAACGAATCGAACGGAATCGGTTATATCACCACCAGCAATGTGTCTGAAGGAGATCTCGACGCACGGGAGTAACCGGTAGCGCAACGGTCTTCTTTACCTTTCCGGCATCCGCAAGAGAGGGGGCCTTCACGCATCCCTGGGGCCGCATGGCCTGCTTTAAAGGTAATAATCCGGCTCCGTTTTGCAGTGGATAGGAATTACCGGGGTATCTTTGTATGCGGAAAAGCCGGATATCCGGCCATTTACCCGGGGATCCCGGCAGTAAGTTTGTTGTCACACTTCAATGCAAGTCAAACCAAACCAGATAAAATGAAAAAACTGTTCCCATTGGCGGTGCTCCTTCTTCTTCTGGCTGCCTGCAGCCACGAATCGTGGGAAAAAACGGAAAAAGGTGTAATTATCCGGCTGGAACCCGCAGTAGAAAACGGTACCCGCACCCTTGAACTTCAGGTGATCACCGAACGGATAATCCGGGTGTGCGCTACTCCCGGCGGGAAGATTCAACCAACTGAGAGCCTGAGCGTCATCGCGCAGGAGAAGACTCCCGGGTTTACAGTATCAGAATCGGAGGGAAAGGTAGTTGTTACCACAGGCGATGTGAAGGCTTCCGTTTCCCTCTCCGGCGGGGAGGTCTCCTTTTATGACGGAAAGGGATCGTTGTTGCTGCAGGAGAAAGAAGGGGGACGCACTTTCTCCCCGGTGACGGTTGAAAACAGCAGCGGTTTTTCCATGAGGCAGCAGTTTCATTCCGGTGAGGAGGAGGCTTTTTACGGACTGGGGCAGCATCAGTCGGAAGTTTTCAACTACAAGGGACAGAACGAAGAGCTCTATCAGTACAACACGAAGGTTTCGGTTCCCATGGTGCTCTCATCGCTGAATTACGGCATTTTGTGGGATAATTACAGCCTTACGCGGTTTGGCGATCCACGCGACTATTCCAATCTGGACCTTTTCCGACTTTACGGGGAGCAGGGGGAGGAGGGAGGTCTTACGGCCAGCTATTATGCGGCTTCCGACACGCTGATCCCTGCCGTTAAGCGGACGGAAACCGTCATCGATTACGAAAACCTCGAAACCATCCGGAACTTTCCCGGAGATTTCAGGTTTCAAGGGGCTTTCGTCAGCTGGACGGGAGAAATGGAGCCGGTAGAAACCGGTCTTTACCATTTCAGACTTTACTATGCCGGGTACACCACACTCCGGATCGGCGATGAGCTGGTGGTACCCGAGCGGTGGAGGACAGCCTGGAATCCGAATGGCTACAAGTTTTCGCTGATGCTGGAAAAAGGCCGGCGGTATCCGGTAATGCTGAGATGGAAACCCGACGGGGGCACCTCCTACGTCGGGCTGAAGGTCCACAGCCCCCTGCCCGAAGAGGAACAGAACGGTCTTTCGCTATGGTCGGAAATGGGCGACCGGATTGATTACTATTTTATCAGGGGAAACAGCCCCGACGAAGTGATCGGCGGTTACCGCACGCTGACCGGCAAGGCGCCCATCATGCCCCGATGGGCCATGGGCTATTGGCAAAGCAGGGAGCGGTACAAAACCAGCGATGAATTGCTGCAGGTGGTCGCGGAATACAGGAAAAGGGGGATACCCCTCGACAACATAGTGCTCGACTGGTTTTACTGGCCTGAAGATGCCTGGGGATCGCATGAATTCGACGCCTCCCGTTTTCCTGATCCGGCGGGAATGGTCGACAGCGTCCACCGTCATAATGCCCGGATCATGCTGTCGGTTTGGCCCAAATTTTACCATACCACGGCCCATTTCAAAGAATTCGACGCCAGGGGCTGGATGTACCGGCAGGCGGTGAACGACAGTGTCCGCGATTGGGTGGGCAAAGGGTATACCGGCTCCTTTTACGATGCCTACAGCCCCGGCGCACGCAAACTCTTCTGGCAGCAGATGGAAGACCACCTATTTCCATTGGGTTTTGACGCCTGGTGGATGGATGCTTCGGAACCCGATATCCTCTCCAATGCCAGCATCGAATACCGGAAAAAACTGAGTACCCCCACGGCTCTGGGTCCCTCAACCCGGTATTTCAACGCCTACGCGCTGATGAACGCCGAAGCCATTTACAAGGGCCAAAGGGAAGCCGATGACAGCCGGCGGGTTTTTCTGCTGACCCGCAGCGGTTTCCTGGGATCGCAGCGTTACGCGGCAGCCACCTGGAGCGGCGATATCGGCACCCGGTGGGAAGACATGAAAGCCCAGATTACCGCCGGTCTCAATTTTTCAATGGCCGGCATTCCCTACTGGACCATGGACATCGGCGGTTTTTGCGTGGAAGGGCGCTATACAAGTGCGCAGGAAGGATCGGAAGATCTGGAGGAATGGCGGGAACTGAACGCCCGGTGGCATCAGTTCGGGGCTTTCTGCCCACTCTACCGGAGCCACGGCCAATTCCCCTACCGGGAAATCTATGCCATCGCCCCTCCGCAGCATCCTGCCTATCGCACCATGGTATTCTACAATAAACTGAGATACAGGCTGATGCCATACATCTATTCTCTGGCTGGCATGACCTATCACGAAAACTACACCATCATGCGCTCGCTGGTCTTTGACTTCAACCACGATTCGCAGGTCAGGGAAGTCGGCGACCAGTTCATGCTGGGACCCTCCCTGATGGCAGCCCCCGTTTACCGGTACAAAGCGCGAAGCCGAACCGTCTGTTTCCCCGCAGGAACAGGCTGGTATGACCTTCTCACCGGCAAATATACCGAGGGGGGGCAAACCCTTACCGTCGAGGCGCCCTACGAAAAGATGCCCCTGTATGCCCGGGCAGGCGCCATCCTTCCCCTGGGTCCCGGGATCAGCCATACCGGAGAAAAACCGGCCGATCCCATCACGCTCATGGTTTTCAGGGGCGCCGACGGCCGTTTCACCCTCTATGAAGACGAAGGAACCAACTACAACTATGAAAAAGGATTGTTCGCCACCATTCCCATCTCTTACGACGACCGGACAGGACGCCTGACCCTGGGCGAACGCAGCGGCTCATTTCCCGGAATGATCGAAAACCGCACCTTTCATATCACCGGAATCTCAAAAAACAAACCGGAAGCCTTTAACCCCGACAGGAAACCGCATACCACCCTGCTCTATGCAGGAAAAGAGATATCGGTGCAGTTGTAAAACCCGGAATACCCATTCCGGAACCGACTCAGACGCGGTCGTAGAAGGAATGATAGGCCTCAATATATTCCTCCCTGCCCTGATGCGGAAGGAATACTTTTCCCGATTCGGCAACAAAACGGACTATTTCGGGATTGACGGTTTCGGAACCCTGGATTACAGCATCGCTGAAATGGACGGCCAGTTTCATCACATTGACATAATCGGGATTTTCGATGATTTTCGTGTCATTGGCCGTGATACCCTTGAGAAGCAGTTTTTTTCTGAAATTCCGGTTCAGCATTTCCTTAAAATCGTCGTTGTAGAGCGAAACAATCACCCGGGAACGCTTAAACAGAGGATCGTCGTGGTAATATCTGCGGATATACAGGGGAACCAGCGCAGTCAGCCAGCCGTGGCAGTGGATAATGTCGGGAGCCCACCGCAGCTTGATGACGGTTTCGAGCACCCCGCGTGAGAAAAATATGGCCCGCTCGTCATTGTCATCGAAAAAATTACCCTCCGGATCGTACAAAACACACTTCCGGTGGAAATAATCCTCATTGTCGATAAAATAGACCTGCATCCTGGCCGCCTGTATGGAAGCCACCTTGATAATCAGCGGATGATCGGTGTCATTGATGACCAGGTTCATTCCGGAAAGCCGGATCACCTCGTGCAACTGGTTTCTCCGTTCGTTCACACAACCGTAGCGGGGCATAAAGGTCCGGATCTCACGCCCCCTTTCCTGCACACCCTGGGGCAAATAACGCGAAATCTCCGACATCTCGCTTTCCGGCAAATAGGGAGTGATTTCCTGGGAAATATAAAGAATCCTCTTGTTTTCCATTTGCCTCTCTGTAGAATAGATGACTACAAAAGTAACGAAAAAATCCGACATTAAAAGACAATGGGGAATGCCAACCCTTTGGAGCTTAACCGGCAGGACTTTCAGGGCTCTTGCCGAAGGCGGGCCGGACCGGCAATCCTTCCTGGGACATTATCATCTTTCTTCGGAATAAGAATCAGGAAAAGCATTACCTTGTAACGGGTTTTCCGGGGCAGCAGGGTTTCTGCCGGAGAAAGTCCGCATGGATCACAAGGGCAAACGGACAACAGATGGATTACCGCAATTACTTGGAGTCGAAAATATTCGGCAGTGGGGAGGATTTTGAACCCCTGTTGCAACGCTGGAAAAACGAGGGATTGAAAGTAGTCTTCACCAACGGCTGTTTCGACCTCATCCACCGGGGACATGTGGAATATCTGGCGGAGGCCGCCGGCAAGGGAGACCGGCTGGTGGTGGGTCTAAATTCGGATGCTTCGGTCGCACGGTTGAAGGGTGACGGACGGCCTCTGGTGGATGAGCGATCCCGCGCCCTGCTGCTGGCTGCTTTTCATTTTGTTTCGGCGGTGGTGCTTTTTCAGGAGGATACCCCTGTAAAGCTTATCGGGCTGGTAAGGCCTTTTTGCCTGGTCAAAGGGGGGGATTACACCGCAGATTCCGTAGCGGGAAGCTCCCTGGTGCGCTCTTATGGAGGAACCGTGGACATTATCAGCCTTACGCCCGGTTTTTCCACCTCCGCTCTCCTGCTGAAAATCAAACGTCAGGAACCATGGGCAGGCTGAAAACCATATATATATGCCAGAACTGCGGTGCAGAGTCGGCCAAATGGGTGGGGAAATGCAGCTCGTGCAACCAATGGAACACCTTTGCAGAGGAGGTGGTGGAAAGCGGCGGCAATAACAGCCCCGGCAGCAGCAGGCTGCCCGCCGGCAAGCCGGTCACCCTCGGGGAGATCCCCGACACCCACCATGTCAGGATCCCCACGGGCATCCGCGAATTTGACAGGGTGCTGGGAGGCGGACTGGTTCCCGGCTCTCTGGTACTCATCGGCGGCGAACCAGGCATCGGGAAATCGACGCTGGTGTTGCAGCTGGCCCTGACCGTCACGGGGAAAAAAATCCTGTACTCCTCGGGAGAGGAAAGCCTCCAGCAGATCAGGCTGCGGGCCGGTCGGCTGAACCTCACCGGCATCAACTGCCGGTTTCTGTGCGAAACCTCCCTTGAATCGCTGCTGGATGTGGCAGCACAGGAATCCCCCGACATCCTGATCATCGACTCCATCCAGACCCTCTCAACCGAAAGGGTCGAATCGTCGCCGGGATCGGTCACCCAGGTAAGGGAATGCACCTCTTCCATCCTGAAATACGCCAAAAAAAACCACGTTACGATCCTTCTGATCGGCCATATCAACAAGGAGGGAAACCTGGCGGGGCCCAAGGTACTGGAACATATTGTCGATACGGTCATCCAGTTTGAAGGGGACTTCAACCATCAGTTCCGGGTTTTACGCGCCACAAAAAACCGTTTTGGTTCTACCTCGGAACTGGGCATCTTTGAGATGCGGCAAAACGGGCTGGTGGAAATTGACAATCCGTCGGAGCATCTTTTTTCGCGCGATGCCAATCCGGCCAGCGGAACGGCCATCGCCGCCACCCTGGAAGGGATCCGGCCTTTTCTGATCGAGATCCAGGCTTTGGTCTCCTCCGCCGCCTATGGTGTACCCCAGCGATCCTCCACCGGCTTTGATCTGCGCCGTCTGAACATGCTGCTGGCCATCCTGGAAAAAAGGGCGGGTTTTAAACTGATCGCCAAGGATGTATTTTTAAACGTGGCCGGGGGCCTCCGGATCAGCGATCCGGCCACCGACCTGGCGGTGCTGGTATCCATTCTGTCGTCCAGCCTTGATCTGGCCGTCAGCCATCAGGTATGTTTCGCCGGGGAGGCGGGGCTGACAGGTGAAATAAGGGCGGTGAACCGGATAGACCAGCGCATTGCCGAGGCCGAACGCCTGGGATTCAAAACCATCTTCATCCCCGGCTCTCACCGCGAAACTGTCGCCGCAACCACCCTCGGCATCGTGAAAGTAAACCGGGTGGAAGAGGTCTTCAGAAACCTTTTCCGCTGACCATACAGCCTTCGCCGGCTGGTTGCGCCCGTCTTTCCGGAATAATTCCTATTTTTGACAGACCCGAAAGATTCCATGCATCCATGAAAATGCAGTACCTGGTTGCCCTGGGAGTGAGCCTGGCTTTCGCTGCCTGCAGCGACCCGATCATCCCGAAACCCGATCACCTCCTGTCGCGCGACCGGATGATCGACATGCTCATTGAGCTGCACCTTTCCCAGTCCATCGCCCAAACCCGCCGCTTTACCAGCGATGAGGCAATGAAATACACCGAATCTGATTATTACTATTCGGTTCTTCAAAAGTTTAAAACCAACGATTCCACCTTTGAACAGTCGCTGGTTTATTATTCCGGCAGGCCCAAAGAATTTGAAAAAATATACACACGGGTTCTGAACCGGCTGAACGAGATGGAACAGGAGCAGGCCAAAAAGAACCAGCAACCGGTTGACATCGGAAACTGACATTGCATGTGAGAAAAATAACTGCCCGCCTCATATATACCCTCACGGGGCCGCCCCTCGAAAACGGATGGATCCTGCTGGACGGGAAAGGGGTGGTTCTCTCGGCGGGAGCTTCGCCCGAGGGAAGGCCTGCCGACGGTCCATCCGAGTATTACGACGGCATCGTGGTTCCCGGATTTGTCAACTGCCACTGCCATCTTGAACTGTCACACCTCAGGGGACGGATTGCCCCAAACCGTGGGATGGGCCATTTCCTGGGCGAAATTTACCGGAAAAGAAGCGGGGATCCCGAAGCCATGGTGCAAGCCGCCTGCGAAGCCGACCGGATGATGGAACTGGAAGGAACCGTCGCTGCGGGGGATATCTCAAACACCGCCCTCACCCTGGGGATCAAACAAACCAGCAGGATCCGCTATTTCACCTTCATTGAAACCTTCGGCTTCTCCCCCGGGTATGCCGGGAAAGCCATAACCACGGCCCTGGCGCTGAAGGAGCGCTTCGACGAAGCAGGGCTGCCCTCCTCGGTGGTACCCCATTCCCCCTATTCCGTTAGCAGGGAACTGTTCGCCCGGATCGGAGCCCTGGAATCCGGACAGCGCCCGATCCTGTCGATGCACAACCAGGAAAGCCCTGACGAAGATCGTTTTTTCAGAAACGGCGACGGACCCATCGCCAACCATATCAGGTACAACCTGGGACTGGAAACGCAACACTGGAGCGGCACAGGCCAAAGTTCGCTGGCCGCCGTGCTGCCCCTGCTGCCCCGGGGAAATCCTCTGCTCCTGGTGCACAACACCCACACCGCTCCCGGAGATCTGGGTCTGCTGAAATCATGCTGGAACGATTCGTTTTACCTGGTATTGTGCCCCAACTCCAACCGCTTCATCGGAGGGAAACTCCCCCCCGTGGAACTTTTTCGCCGGGAGGGGCTGACACTCTGCCTGGGAACCGACAGCCTGGCCTCTAACAGAGAGCTTTCGCTCTTTTCAGAGGTAAAAACCCTTCACCGTCACTTTCCCGGCATCCCCCAGGAAGAACTGTTCCGCTGGGCCTGTCTTAACGGCGCCGCAGCACTGGGCATGGACGACCGGCTGGGGTCGCTGAGCCCCGGGAAAACACCGGGTTTGGTTTGCATCTCCCCGATTGATACAGACAATCAATTCACAACCGACAGCAGGGCCCTGAGGATTGCATAATCATCCGTTTTCCCTAACCTCCCGGGTGGAAGGCCGACTTTCCAATCAATCCGATTTCCCCGGCACGCGGCAAGCTGCAGACCGACCGCCTACCCGGTACCGGGATTAACCAACCCGGCCGCTACAGGGTCGTCTTATACCATTCCGACTCGCGGCCGAGCATCCGGATACCGGCAACAAACCCCTTCAGCTTCAGGATGTCACCGTCAAACCTGGCAAAACAATCATAGGTCTTGCCCGACTGGGGATCGTAGATTTTTCCGCCCGCCCACTCTTTTTTCGAGGCATTGTAAACAAAACCGCTGAGAATCTGCAAACCGACCACCGGTCTGGTCTGAAGGGCCGGGTTGGGATTCTTATCGTCAACCGGCGATTTTCCGTTCACATATTTCTCAGGGATCATGTATACGATCGTTCCGATGTATTTGCCATCCTTCTTTTCCACCTTGATTTTGGAGGTCTTTTCCTGGTTCCACCATATTCCGCAGATGGCATCGGCACCCTGGGCAATACCTTCATAGGCCATGAGCAGCAGCAGGGAAATTACGATTACTCTCTTCATATCCGTTTTATTATCTGTGTTACAACCGGTAAAAATAGAGGATTTGCCCGTTGGCGATGAACCGGAGCTCATTCCCGGGGCCGGGTATCATCCAAAAACAGAATGTGCGGACTTCCCTTCTCGAAGATTTGAACAAACCAATAAAAAAACCGGTCGGCTACATGGCTTTTTTATTTACCAGGATGAAATCGCGGTGCGATTTGATCAGGTTCACCGAATGAAGCAGCATGTTCTTGGTCTCGGTCAGGGCTTTGAAAAACAGGAGGGAATTGCGGGTACTCACCTCCCGTTCCTTGATCCGCTTGATCTGGTCTTTTTCGATGTTGTAAATGGTTTCAATGATTCTCAGCCGGAGCGACACGAGGTCGTCGATGGCAGCAAATTTTTCCTCCTTGACGATATAGAGGGCCAGGTTGAAAAACTCATCGATTCCCCCTATCAGATGGCGTATTTCAACCGATTGGGATTCGGTAAAGGGTTTGTGCTGGTTTTCGAGATGTTCTTTCAGCGGTTCGATCAGGAAATGGATGGAATGGGCCACTTCGCGCTGATAGTCCACTACCTGGATATAAAAATAGCCTGCATCGACATCCACCCGTTTCATTTTCGATATGGACTGGATGGTTTTGTTCTTCTGCTTTTTGGTTTTGATATTCAGCTGGTTGTTCATTTCCATAGCTTCGCGCATGTGTCCGACATCTTCCTGCAGGAAGCTTTCGAGGGCGAACGAAAAAATCTTGTTGGCCGACAGGATGATTTTCACCACCTGGTTTCTGCTTTTTTCCATCCTTTTGGCAACCTCGTCGACCTCGTTGATCAGTTCTTCGTCGTCGGCGACTTTGACGGAACGGCGGCGGAAGATGGTATGGGTGCGGATGACAAGGGCGATGGCCAGCAGAATCAGGCCGATGATGGCGATCATTCCGCCGGCGGAAATGATCCAGGCTATGAAGGCGCTGACCGTAAAGGCGATGATGGCAGTAAGGAACCAGCCGGCCACGACGGCAAAAACACCCGACACGCGGTAAACAGCGCTCTCGCGGCCCCAGGCGCGATCGGCGAGCGATGTTCCCATGGCCACCATGAAGGTTACATAGGTGGTGGAGAGAGGCAGCTTCAGGGAAGTGCCGAAGGCGATCAGGCTGCTGGCGACGACAAGGCTGACGGAAGCCCTCAGCTTGTCGAAAGCAGGGGCATTCGGATCGTCCATCGCATCGACCGGCGAAAACCGGTTCATAATAAACCGGTTTACCTTCTCAGGCAGCCGCCTTTTCACATTTTTGTTCAACCTGACGGAACTCCTCACCACAGCCCTCGAAATGGCAGAGGAGCCGAACCGTTCCGATCCTTCCCCCTGTCTTCCCAAATTCACGCCGGTTTCAATCACCGACCTGGCCTTTTTGCTGGTGATAAGGGTCGCCACCATGACAACCCCTGCAACCAGCAGAAAGAAGAAGGGGGTCTTGACATCTCCCAGCAGCATGTCCATTTTCAACAGCTCCGGATCGGTGCTTCCGGCAGCGTGCCAGGCCAGATAGGAACTGAACCCTGCCATGGGAACCCCGATGAAGTTCACCAGGTCGTTCCCGGCAAAGGCCATGGCCAGCGCAAAGGTGCCCGCCAGTACGACCACCTTGAGGATATCGATTCTGAAAACCCACCACAGCAGCTGCATGAGGAGAGTCCACCCCATCAGGCTGGAAATCAATATTAAACCAGTGTGAGATTGAATCCAGTCGCTCATCGGAACCTGCCCTTTACCCACCGGTATGCTGGCAAACGAAGAACCGTCGATTCCTTTGATCAGGATAAAATAAAAAATCATGGTGATGGCGATACCCCCGAACAGAGAGCCGAAATAGCGGAGTGTCCGTTTGTAACTAAATGTGAAGAGCAACCGGACCAGGTATTGGATCAGCGTTCCGAAAACAAACGCAATGATGATCGATACCAGGATTCCCGAAATGATAGCCAGGGCTTTGCTGGTATTGACATACTGCGCCAGATCGGCCACTGAACCGCCCAGGTTTTTGATTTTCACCAGGCTGACGGCAACCGCCGTACCCAGCAGCTCAAATACCAGCGAAACCGTCGTGGAGGTGGGTAGACCAAACGTGTTGAAGGTGTCCAGGAGGATGACGTCGGTGATCATCACCGCCAGGAAGATGACCATGATCTCCGAAAAGGTGAACATGTCGGGATGGAAAACCCCTTTTCGGGCTACCTCCATCATTCCTGTGGAAAAGGTTGCCCCGATCAGCACCCCCAGGGCGGCACAGGTGAAAATCACCCATTTGGGAGCCGCCTTGGAACCAAAAGCGGAATTCAGAAAATTGACTGCATCGTTGCTAACCCCCACCATCAGGTCGGAAAAAGCCAGCGCAAAAAGGATCACGACAATGACCAGGTAGAAGTTTTCCATGCTCAGCAATTAACCGGCTGTAAAATTAGAGATTCCCTTTTTGTAATCCGATAAGGATTACATTAAAAAAACATTAACTGACCGTTAAATAGACTGCTTTCCCCTTTACGGAATTATTCCCTATTTTTGACATTGAATCCACCCGACTGGGACATGTACACTTACCGGCAGCTGGCATTATTCATTTCCGGAATCCTGACCTTTGTAGCAGGTTTCATCCTGTTTCTGGGATATTACATCAACAACACCCTGTCGTTCATGTTCATATTCCTCCCTCTTTTCATGGCCCTTTCATACCTGATCCTCCTTTTCATCCTCAGGAAATACATCAGCGAAAAAATTAAACCGGTTTACAAAACCATTCTTGACCTGCCGGGCGTATCGAAAAGACAGGGAAGGAAAAACCCCGACCGGCTCAATCTGTCGGAGGTTAAGGCCGATGTGGATGAGTGGGCAAAAGTACAGAGCCAGGAAATCGAGCGGCTTAAGGAACTGGAAAAATACCGGAAGGATTTTGTGGGCAATGTCTCCCATGAGCTGAAAACCCCCGTGTTCAATATCCAGGGATACATTCTGACCCTGCTGGAAGGAGGTATCGACGATCCCAAGATCAACAAGCTGTACCTGCAAAGGACCGAAAAAAGCATCAACCGGATGATCTCCATCATCGAAGACCTGGAGTCGATTACCAAACTCGAGTCGGGGGAGATGGTGCTGAACAGGGAAAAGTTCGACATGGTGCGGTTGGTGGAGGAGGTTTTTGAAATGGAGCAGATGCTGGCGGGGGAGCTGCAGGTAAGTCTCGATTTCAGCCTCCGGCCTGAAAGGCCCGTATACGTATTTGCCGACAGGAATAAAATTCTCGAGGTTCTTAAAAATTTGATTAACAACGGAATAAAATATTGCCACAAAAAAGGGTTTGTCCGTGTCGGTTTTTACGACCTGGAAGATCACATCATGGTGGAGGTCACCGACAACGGAATAGGCATAGAGAAGAAGGATCTGGCCAGGATTTTTGAAAGGTTTTACCGGGTCGACAAATCCCGTTCCCGCGATCAGGGGGGAACCGGGTTGGGCTTATCGATCGTGAAACACATCATTGAAGCCCACCGCCAGTCGATTAACGTGACCAGCAGCGTCAACCAGGGGACCACCTTCACCTTTACCCTGGAAAAAGCCCGCTAAAGCGGACAGCTGACCGGACTTTCCCTCCTCAAACGGATAAGGTATGAACGAACAAAAAATAGTGAAATGAACGAGGATAAACCCGTTATTCTGCTGGTGGACGATGAAGATGACATATTGGAGTTCATCAGTTACAATCTTGAAAAGGAGGGATTTGCGGTATTCACGGCCCAAAACGGGCTGGAGGCTGTCGAAGAGGCCCGGAAACTGCAGCCACAGCTTATCCTGCTCGATCTGATGATGCCTGAGATGGACGGAATAACCGCCTGCGAGGAGATCCGTAAGATTCCCTCCCTGCAAAACACGCTGATTGCCATTCTCACCGCACGGGGGGAAGATTATTCCCAGATTGCAGGCTTTGAAGCAGGCGCCGACGATTACATCACCAAGCCCATTCGTCCCAAAGTGCTGGTTAGCAGGGTAAAAGCTTTATTAAAGAGAATTGCTGCACCGCCTGCCGGCCCCGAAGTTTCCGCCTCCTCCAACAGTCTGACCATTGGCAGCCTGCTGATCGACAAGGAAAAATATCTGGTAAAGACGGGCAACGAAGAGATCATCCTGCCCCGGAAGGAATTTGACCTGCTGTCGCTGCTGGTTTCCAAACCGGGAAAGGTTTTCACGCGTGAAGAAATTTATACCTCGGTATGGGGTGAAAATGTGGTGGTTGGCGACCGCACCATCGACGTTCACATCCGGAAGCTCCGGGAGAAAATCGGCAACGACCACATCAAGACCCTGAAGGGAGTGGGCTACAAATTCGTGGAATAACCCTTACAGTTCCTTGCGCAGCCGGGCAACCGGAATATCCAGCTGCTCCCGGTATTTGGCCACGGTCCGGCGGGCAATGTTATAGGACTTCTCCCGTAAGATGGCCGTCAGCTTTTCATCGGTCAGGGGATGCCTCTTGTCTTCGCTGCCGATGCACTCCTGCAGAATTTTCTTGATTTCCCGGGTGGAAACCTCCTCTCCTGTATCTTTCTGCATGGCTTCCGAGAAGAAATATTTCAGGGGGAAGGTCCCGAAATGGGTCTGAATGTATTTGCTGTTGGAAACCCGCGAAATGGTGGATATATCGAGGCTGGTCCGTTCGGCTATATCTTTCAGGATCATCGGTTTTAAACGGGTTTCATCGCCCTCCATGAAGTATTCCTTCTGGAAGCTGACAATTTCGGACATGGTCGCCAGCAGGGTATGCTGGCGCTGCCGGATGGCGTCGATAAACCATTTGGCCGAATCCAGCTTTTGTTTTACGAACGTCATCGCCTCCCGGCTGTTCCGGTTGGGCTGGCTTGTGTTTCCGGCCATCATACGCAGCATATCCACATACGACTCGTTGATCCGCAATTCCGGCATGTTTTTCTGATTCAGGCTCAGCTGCAGCTCTCCATCGACATTTTCAAGAAGAAAATCGGGTACGATGTGCTGGCTGTTCTTGCTGTGAGGGTTGCTGTAGGAACTGCCCGGTTTCGGATTCAGCTTCAGGATCAGATCAACCGCCTCCTTGAGTTCATCGTCGGTGATACCCAGTTTCCTTGTAATCTTGTCGTAGTGCTTGCGGGTAAACTCGTCGAAACAATCCCGGATGATGAACACGGCCAGTTTCCTTGCCGGATGGGTCCGCCGGCTCAGCTGCAACAACAGGCATTCCCGGAGGTCGCGGGCTCCCACCCCGGGTGGATCAAACCCCTGAATCACCTCCAGAATTGCCGATAGCTCCTCCTCGGTCACCGTCAGGTTGAGGTGGAAAGCCAGGTCATCGCTGATCGAAAGAAGATCCCGCCGCAAATAACCGTCTTCGTCGATGTTCCCGATGATATACTCCGCCAGCATCCGTTGATTTTCGTCAAAATATCCGGTGCCGGCCTGTTCCATCAGGAACTCGTGGAAAGTATCGCCCACCGAAAAGGGAATCTCGGTCTGCCTGTCGTCGGGCGAATAATTGTTGGACTGAAGCCGGTAGTTGGGAATTTCATCCTCGGACATGTAATCCTCGACCGAAAATTCCTCGTTGTCCTTATCTTCCTCAGTCCGGAGTTCAGGGGCTTCCTCAGGCTCCTCCTCCTGCGGAAGTTCACTGTCCATTTCCAGTACCGGATTCTCCTCCAACTCCTTTTTGATGCGTTGTTCCAGCTGCAATGCGGGGATTTCCAACAGCTTGATGATTTGTATCTGTTGCGGGGAAAGCTTCTGCAGAAGTTTTTGCTGTAACGACAGTTTGTGTTTCATGCCTCTTTCCGGTTACAGCTCAAATTTAATCTTTTTTACGTTAAGCCCTGTGCGCAACAACGGAAATGGAGGGTCAGAAGGCTGCATTTTTGGGAGTTCTCGGGAAGGGGATCACATCGCGGATGTTACCCATGCCGGTGATGAACTGGATAAAGCGTTCAAACCCGAGGCCGAAGCCGCTGTGCGGGGCCGATCCGAAACGGCGTGTATCGAGGTACCATTCCATCTCCTGTGAGGGAACATGCATCTCCTCCATTCGCGCCACCAGTTTATCATAGCACTCTTCGCGCTGCGATCCTCCGATGATTTCGCCGATTTGGGGAAACAAGACATCCATGGCGGCCACGGTTTTGCCATCGTCGTTTTGCTTCATGTAAAATGCCTTGATCTCCCTGGGGTAACCGGTTATGATTACCGGTTTCCTGAAATGCTTCTCGACCAGATACCTTTCATGTTCGCTTTGCAGGTCAACGCCCCACTCCACCGGATATTGGAACTTGTGTTTACGGTAGTGGTCCGATCCTTTCAGGATGTCCACTGCATGGGTATAGGTGATGCGTTCGAAATCGTTATCAGCCACAAACCGGAGCTTGTCGAGGAGGTTCAGGGAAAGGGGGTCGGCCGGTTTGCCCTTTTCTTCGTCGGCAAGCCGCGAAGCCAGAAACCGCAGGTCGTCACCGCAGTTTTCCAGGGCATGGCGGATGAGCGACTTGGTGAAATCTTCCGCCAGGTCCATGTTGTCTTTCAGATCGTAGAAGGCCATTTCCGGTTCAATCATCCAGAATTCGGCGAGATGGCGCGTGGTGTTCGAGTTCTCGGCCCGGAAGGTGGGACCGAAGGTATAAATCTCCCCGAGGGCCATGGCTCCCAACTCGCCTTCCAGTTGCCCCGAAACGGTCAGATTGGTGGGCCGGCCAAAAAAATCAAGGCTGAAATCCACCTTCCCCTGCTCATCGAGGGGGGGGTGCAGGGGATCCAGGATGGTCACCCGGAACATCTGGCCTGCTCCTTCCGCATCGGAAGCGGTGATGATGGGGGTATGCAGGTAATAAAAACCCTTCCGGTTGAAATATTCGTGTATGGCAAAGGCCATGGCATGCCGGATCCGGAAAACCGCTCCGAAGGTGTTGGTTCGGAAGCGCAGATGGGCATTCTCACGCAAAAACTCCAGGGAATGTTTTTTGGGCTGAATCGGATATTTGTCGGGATCCGCCGGTCCTACAACCTCTATTTTCGACGCTGCCACCTCCACCGCTTGTCCGCTGCCGGCAGAAGCTGCCAGCACACCTTCAACGACCAGGGCCGCCCCTGTGTTCACCTCCCGCAAAGACGACTCGTTAAAACTGCCGGCATCGGCAACCACCTGCAGGTTGAGAAGGGTCGAACCATCATTCACCGCAATGAAGGTAACCGCTTTGCTGCTGCGTTTAGTCCTGACCCATCCCTTCACCAGCACCGGCTGGCCCGGAACGCCGCCTGTAAGTATTTCCCTGATTTTTCTTCGTTCCATTGTTTCTGAATTTCCATCATTCACGGAGTGCAAAAGTAACTTTTTTCAGGGAAAAGGCACTCCGGATAAAGACCGGAGCTTCTCACGGCCAACAGGCGTACGGGCAGGGCGCCGCTCCGCAGAAACACTCCGCATGATATCCGGCAATCCGGGTTACCCGCGTAAAACCGAAATCAGGTATGAGCCGGAGAACCATCCCACCCGGCTGCAGATGAGCGCACAACAGAATTCCAGCCTGAAGCCCTTGTCTGGCCTGTCGTACGGGTTGCTTCCCGGCGGGAACGGGCCGGGCGCTGTCAGACAGGAAATCCGTACCGGAAGGATTTCCGCTGGGTGAACCTCCCGGAGGGCATTAACCGATTACCGTTACCCATCGGTACGGATCGGGTTCGTCCCCGTACTGGATCGCCCTTAGCTTCTGATAGAGCTTTGCCGACCAGGGCCCCGGAGCGCCGGGATAGAGAAATTCCCGCCCTTCATCGGCATCGTAAATCCGCTTGATGGGCGAAATAACCGCGGCTGTGCCGCAGGCTCCTATCTCCTCGAAGCTTTCCAGCTCTTCATAGGGCACTTTCCGGCATTCCACCTTTAATCCTATCTCCGCAGCAAGCGTCATCAGGCTTTTGTTGGTGATCGACGGAAGAATGGACTCCGATTCGGGCGTGATGTAGGTATTGTTCCGTATGGCGAAGAAATTGGCCGGACCGCATTCGTCGATGTATTTCTTTTCCTTGCTGTCCAGGTAAAGCACGGCCGAATAGCCTCCCTTTTTGGCTTGCATCCCGGCCACCATGCTGGCGGCATAATTTCCTCCCACCTTGTATTTGCCCGTACCCTGGGGAGCCGCCCGGTCGAAATGACGGTATATCACCAGGTCTGTGGGTTTGAAGCCTTCAGGGAAATAGGGGCCCACCGGCATGACAAAAACCACGAACAGGTATTCACTGGCCGGTTTGACCCCGATTTCAGCACCCGAACCGATCAGCAGCGGGCGGATATAGAGGGAGGCGCCAGAATCATGGGGCGGCACGAAATGGCTGTTCAATTGCACGGCCAGCCGCACTGCCCGGTCAAAAAGCTCCATCGGCAAACGGGCCATCATGATCCCGTCGCAGGAGTTCTGCAGCCGCTTTCCATTTTCATCCATTCTGAAAATCCTGATCTTCCCGTCCAGGCCCTTGAAAGCCTTCAGCCCCTCAAAGGCCTCCTGGCCGTAATGCAGCGCCGTTGCCCCCATGTGAAGAGGTATGTATTCCGATGAACTGACCTCCAGTTCACCCCATTTCCCGTCACGGTAATAACACCTGACATTGTAATCGGTTTTGCGGTATCCGAATCCCAGTTTGCTCCAATCTGTCATTTCCATGCCTGTATGTTTTAAAACCTGCGCCGTCGTAAAGGGCAGGCGGACAATTTCCTTTCAAAATAAGGAAAAAAAGGGGTGATAAATGATTACATCCGTCATGTTATTGCCCGGGGGGTTGTAACCGGCCCGGGCTGTTTTACGCCCGGGGGAAGGAATGAAACCGGAAACCCGGGGCTTGCGTCGTATCGCGAAAAAAGGAGACTAACGTTTTCCCAGGCGGTTGTACATCCGGATAAAAAACAACAAAGCTGCCAAAACCGTGACCACAGGGGAAAACCACCCAGGAAGGAGGATCCATCTCAGAAGATGGTTCAGAACGATCAGGGCCAGCAATAAGACCATGCCGTAGAAGGCCAGGTTAATCCATTTCATAGTCAGGTACGATGATCAGAGCCCGCGGTTTGTCGCCGGCTCCGGTTGATTATTCAGATCCCTGTCGTTGGCCGCACCCATAATGCCGAGGTAGAGGAGTTTTGCTGCATCCTCCATGATTTCCGGGGTCAATCCATCAATATTGTCGAGGGGATGGTGGTAAAAAACCGGCTTTACCGATCCGCTGGTCCAAAGACCCAGCGTATTGTAGCCTGCTTTTTCAAACACAGCCCCGTCGGTGCGCGGACGGCCGAACGATTTCCTCACGGGCGAGGCTATCAGGTCGCGGTGGATAAACCGGTCGTTGGCATCCGTAAAATGACGGGTGAGCGCCGGATGGGAAAGTCCCCCGGCAAGATGAAAGCCGGTTCCGTTTCCCACCATGTCGAGGTTGATCATACAGACCACCTTGTCAGCCGGCCAAAGGGGCTGTGAGGTGTAAGCCCTGCTACCCAGAAGCCCGCATTCCTCTCCCCCGAAGAAAATGAACATCACCGACCGGAGCGGCTTCACCGGCTGGGAGGACAGGGCCCGGGCGGCTCCCAGCAGGTCGGCACACCCCGAGGCATTGTCGAGCGCCCCCGGAAAAAGCATCCCGGGACTTCCGACGGCATCCAGATGAGCCCCCAATATGATCAGCTCCTCCCCCAACTGCGGATCGCTGCCCCTGATCAAACCGGCCACATTGCAGGCCCTGGTATCCGGGAAATGCCGTGTGGCCGCCCTGATCGCCACTTTGCACCCCAGCGGGAAAGAGGCCGGCTGCAGGGTCTTGCGGATTCCCGCCGCCAGACTCTTGTATGGGCATCCCTTTGCCGCCAGTAAGGTATCTGCAACCTGCTCGCTGATATGGGCATATACAAACCCTTCCAGATAGGAGGTGTTGGGATTGGCCACCAGCCCTGTATAAAGAAGCCCGGCCACCCCAAGTTCTTTTGCCCGCATGAATTTGTAGCGGTGGTAACTGTAAGGCTCCCACCGGCCGAGAACCGAGTCGTTACCCGGATAAGGAACCCCCGGTTCAATTAATACGATTTTACCTCTGACATCGATCCCCGCATAATCATCATATCCCAACTCAGGGGCGGAAATGCCAAACCCGGCGTAGACCACCTCCCCGGTCACTCTGCCCGGGGCGGAATTGGATCCCGGAAAATAATCATCGGGGAAACGCAGTCTGATTTTCTTGTGTCGCCTGTCTTTTCCCGCAGGAAACAGAACCACTCCTCCCGGATTGGTCACCTCCGTGTATGGATTCGGAAACCATTGGAAAAAACCGGAATCCCCGCAAGCCGGCTCCAATCCCCAACCGGCAAGCAAATCCGCCACCCAACGGGTGGCTGCCTCATACCCGGGTGAACCCGAAAGCCTTCCTCCATAACGGGCTGAGCTTAACTCAGCCGCATAATTCATCAGATCGTGACTGGAAATATTGTGAAAAACAAGGAGATCTGCCGGCAGCGGTTCCTGGCCCCCGGCCAATTCCGCAAACCACAAACCAATAATGCAGACAAACAAGCCTTTTCTGATCCTGCCGTTCATATGTCATCCTCCTGTAATCCCATACGGTTTACCGCAAAGCCGCCCATTTCGAATTGCCGGCCTTTCTGCGGTTTATGCCCCGTGATTCTCCCGGTACTTTCCCGGGGTGGTATTCTCAAAGTCCCTGAAAACCCGGATAAAATTGTTCAGCGACCCGAAACCGCACTGTTCGCCAATGGTTTCAACAGGCAAGTACCTGGCCTGCCGGTCCTTCAGCATCCTTTTCGCCTCCCCGATCCGGAACTGGTTCACAAACCGCGAAAAATTCATTCCGTACTCTTCGTTGATCAACTCTGAAATATAGGTGCGGTTGGTCCCGAGTGCCGACGAAACATCCCAGATCGTAAGATCCTTCTTCAGGAAAACCCTCTCCTGGTGAAATAAAAGTTCAAGCCGCTCCTTCAGTTCATGGACCGGTTTCCCGGTGTAAACAGCAGGTGCTTTTTCATGTGGATCGTCGGGTTCCGCATGCCTTTCCTTTTGGCTCTGCAAGTTCCCCAGCAATCCCAGCGTAAATATCACGCCTGAAGCAAGCAGGGAAAATACCAGCATCAGCCAGGGCTGGTCGGCTACCCGGTCCCTTCCGATGATGCCAAACACCACAAAAAGAAATGCTGATGCAATAAATGTGTGGTGAAGAATCCTTACCAGACCGGCATCCCTGTTCCCCCAGTCGGAATAATAATCTGCCAGCCGCTGCCTGAACTGTTTTATCAACCTGGTTCCTTCCGAAAGATAATAGATCGCCTGGAATAAAAAGAGGAGCTTTACCAGGTTTATGAAAAGGTATTCAGGATGGTAATAGGCATGGGAAAGGCTCAAGTTTTCTGAAAAATAGAGCCCCGGATTCTCCGAATAGGGAGAAGAAAAGAGCAGACGGATCAGCACAAGAAAACCTCCGGCAATCAGGGCGGGCAACCCATGAATGAAAATCCGCCCTTTATCTGACCTGCCGACAGTGAGGAATCGGATGTACAGGTAATAGACCGGGAAAGTCAGCAAAGCACTGATATAAAACAAAATATCAAAATATACAACAACATGGTACCATTCCAGGAAATAAAAAGACAGCCCCGTAAATACCACTGTAACCAACAGCATGAACAAACCCAGATAGAACCTGGAGCTGTTTCCCGGTTTCTTTGTCATGCAAAGAACCAGAAACCAATTAAAGCTGGCAAAGAGGGGCAATAATATTGCAATATATTTTATCACAGATACTTAAAGTATAGTGCAAAAGATCAAAACAACATTTGTACGATTTGGTGAAAAATTTTACACTTTAATCATACCGGTACTATCAGATCAGGTTACATTTGATACCGGATCAAAGACCATGGAACAAATGTAGCATTAGTTCCGGCAATTCAAAGGGGGTTCCATGGCATTTAATCCAGCCTTACCCCTTTTTCAATGTTCTCCCAACACACACGCCCCCACGAACCGGTTCTTTCTGAAACCTGAAAAGACTCTTCAGTCGGTGCACCCGGGAAGAATCCCCGGAAGGGGGAGTTGTTTTTATTTTCAAAATATTGTTATTCAATGCCTTGGAAGTAAAAACCGGTTGCAGCAAAAAGGTTGAAAAAAAACAGTTAATAAATTACCACAAGATCAAACAATATCTATTTTAGCGCAGTTTTTTTGGAACAACAATTGATAGCAGCAAAAACCCATTTAACAGGAGGTGAATTAACGCAACAATGAACTTTGATGCAAAAGAGGTTGCTGCCACCGCGAAAGATGGCGACCTCGCAAACGGCTCATCGCCTGATGAGCCTGGTGGTGTAAAAATCACCTTCCCCTCAGCACACGCCTGTATTTCTCCTGAAACTGACAATACCCGGGTCCGGGCTTTTCGGCGTGCTTTTTTCCCTTCGGCCGGAGATGATGTCTGGAACGACTGGACATGGCAGTTGCGCCATTCGGTGACCCGCAGGGACCAGCTGGCCCGGTTTATCCGGCTGACAGACCGGGAAGCCGGTGCGGCTGCACTTTTGGCTGGCCGTTTACCCCTGCGCATCACCCCCTATTACCTTTCGTTGATCGACAGCAACGACAGCGGTGATCCCATTCGCCGGATGATGGTTCCCACGCCCGATGAGTTGCAAACCTGGCCGGAAGAACGGAGCGATTCCCTCAATGAACAGGGTTCAACGCCCGTTCCCGGACTGATACACCGGTACCCCGACAGGGTGCTTTTCCTGGTCACCCAGTTTTGCAGCTCTTACTGCCGTTACTGCACCCGTTCGCACAGTGTGGGAAGGCTGGCGCACGGCTCTTCCCTTCGGTGGAAAGCGGCCCTCCAATACATTGCCGCCCATACCGAAGTGCGCGATGTGCTCATCAGCGGAGGAGATCCTTTCACCCTCGACGACGCGAGGCTGGAATACCTTCTGAGCGAACTGCGCAAGATAGGGCATGTCGAAATGATCCGTATCGGCACCAAGGTCCCGGTGGTTCTCCCGATGCGGGTCACCCCGGCGCTCACCGCCATGCTGAGAAAATACCATCCGTTGTGGATAAGCATTCATTTCAGCCATCCCGACGAAATAACCCCTGAAACTGCGCAGGCCTGCACCATGCTGGCTGATGCCGGGATTCCTCTGGGAAGCCAGACGGTACTGCTCAGGGGCATCAACGACGATGCGGCGGTGATGAGGCAGCTTTTCCACCGTTTGCTGACCATCAGGGTGCGACCCTACTATCTCTACCAATGCGACCTGATTCCCGGTTCGCGCCATTTCAGAACCCCCGTATCGGCAGGCCTGGAGATCATACGGAGCCTGAGGGGTTTTACTTCGGGATATGCCATTCCTCATTTCGTAATCGACGCCCCGGGCGGCGGCGGTAAGATCCCGCTTCTGCCCGACAGTATGGTTTCCTCCGGTGACGGGGGTCTCATACTGAGGAACTACCAGGGCAACCTCTATACCTATCCTGAACCCTGAACTCACTTCGCACAATGGTGGTTGGTATATGTTATGACCTCCGGTCGTGGTATCTTGACAGGGGTTTTTCACCGGAAGAGACAGCCGAGTTCGACAGGGAGGATACGATCTTTGCCATCGAAGAGACGCTCAACGGGCTGGGTTATGCCACGGAGAGGGCCGGCAATATTTTCCAGCTGGTGGAAGCTCTGGCTGCAGGCAAACGGTGGGATCTGGTTTTCAACATCAGCGAGGGGCTGGTTGGACCCGCCCGTGAGTCGGTGGTCCCCGCCCTGCTCGACCAGTACCGCATTCCCTGCGTCTTCAGCAATGCCGAGGTGCTGGGCATTTGCCTGAACAAACAGCTGGCCCGGCAGGTGGCGGCTTCCCATGGCATTCCGGTGGCTCCCGGGCAGGTAGTCAGACACCCCGGTGAAACCGGAATGGTGAATCTCTCTTATCCCTTGTTTGTCAAACCGCTGTACGAGGGGACCGGCAAAGGCATCGACGCAACCAGCCGCGTAGCCTCCGGAGAGGAACTCGTCGAGGCTGTGGAAAGGATCATCAACCGGCATCATCAGCCGGCTCTTGTCGAGGAATTCCTTCCGGGCCGGGAGTTTACGGCCGGGATCACCGGAACCGGCGAAGATGCGGTAATGATCGGCGCCATGGAGATCGTAAGCCAGGAAAACGGGGTTTACTCTTACCGGGTGAAGGAACATTACCGGGAACTCGCCCGTTACCTGCCGGTAAGCCCGGACATCCTGGAAGACTGTTCACGCATCGCCATCGGAGCCTGGAAAGCCCTGGGCGGGGCGGACGGCGGAAGAATCGACTTGCGGTATGACCGGCACGGCACACTCTGTTTTATCGAAGCCAACCCCCTGGCCGGCCTTCATCCCGTCCATTCCGACCTGCCGATGCTGGCTGAACGCAACGGAATCACCTACCGCCAGCTGCTGCAACAAATCATGAACTCTGCGCTCCGACGGCACCACCTCAGGCCATGAACGGTCGCAGCCCCCTTTCCAACGGGCGGGAACGACCAGCCCCTGGGTATAAAGCTCTTCTCTGTCATTTTATGAATGGTACATGGTAAGCCAATGATCAGGAATCCGATAGCCATCCTTTACAATTTGCCGGTCGAAGGCAGCGGCGCCGACGATTGGGACGTCCTTGACCAGGTGGAAGCCGTCGGGCGAGCCTTGTCGGCACTGGGAGCCGATCCGCACCCCATCGGCATTCATAACGGTTTTATGCAGCAAATCAAGCAGATCGAAGAGTCCGGCATCCGGATTGCGTTCAACCTGGTGGAAGCGATCGAAAACCGCAGTTCCCTGAACTATTTCATCCCTGCCTTGCTCAACCTTACCGGTATCGCTTACACGGGCAATCCCCTGGAAGCCCTTTTCATCACCAGCAGCAAACGGCTCACCGGCCGGATGCTGCAACGGCAGGGAATCCGGGTACCCTTTTCTGTAAAACCTTCCGAACACAGGCTGCTTCCCCTCAACCATACCTGTCTGGTCAAGCCGGTGTGGGAAGAAGGTTCAGCAGGCATCACCGCCGGATCGGTTTTCACATACAGGGGCGAATTGCCCGCCTTCGCCGCACATCTGGACGACGAAAAGTGGCAGATCGAAGAGTATATCGGCGGCAGGGAATTCAACATTTCCATACTCGGCAGCAACACAGAACCCGAAGTGCTTCCCCTGGCCGAAATCATCTTCCGCGATTTCGGCCCCGGCCGGCCCCGCATTGTCGATTACCATGCCAAATGGAGCCCCGGCAGCTTCGAATACGAAAACACCCTCCGGGTTTTCCCCAACCTTTCTGAAAACCCCGCGTTTGAAAAGGCATTGCGGCAAGCAGCCCTCGACGCCTGGCATTGCCTCGGCATGAACGGATACGGCCGCATTGATATCCGCACCGATGAACAGGATGCCATTTACGTACTGGAGGCCAATGCAAATCCCTGCATCTCGCCCGACAGCGGATTCGTGGCTGCGGCCGCCAGGGCCGGTTACTCCTATACCGACATCACCCACAGGATCATGTGCCATCTGAACAATTCCGGAAACAAACCGGACGGACCCGGATAACCGATCCTGCCCCGCAACCCTGGCACCCGTTCAAACACCGTATTATGAAAGGAACAGGACGGTTCGAACACAAAAGACAGGGATCATTGCTCCGGCCTAGTCACGCGGACGTGAAGAACCGGGATAGAGCCCAAGAGCTTAATTATCTATATATCAATTTACTAAATAGGAATACCCGTGAAGATTGACGAACAGGTGGAGAGTGGCGACCGGCTGCAGATCGAAAAACTCTTTGAGAAATCCGGCTTCTTTTATCCTTTCGAAGTCGGGGTGGTCATGGATCTCTTCGAAGAAACCCTTCAGAAGGGAAGCAGCCGCTCAGGCTATTACTGGCTCAAAGCCACGGAAAATGATACCATCACCGGAATTGCCGTCTACGGCCCCAATCCCTGTACCTTCCATTCCTGGGATCTTTACTGGATGGCGGTCGACCCGGAGCATAAAAACCAGGGCCGCGGAACAACATTGCTCCTGAAAACCGAAGAGAAAGCGCGCGACATGGGAGGGAAAATCCTGTGGATCGAAACTTCGGGAAGGAAACTGTATGAACCCACGGTGGCATTTTACCACCGGAAAGGGTATGTCCTCACGGCTACGCTTCCCGAATACTACGGACCCGGCGATCCCAAGATCATTTTCAGCAAGATCCTGTAATTACGGGAGAGGCTGCCCGTTCCGCAAAATCCTTGTGGGGTTACCGCTTCATAATCCCGTAACAGAGAATCTTCAGGATGACATCCACGCTTCGTTCAAGGTTCATATTCCCGTAAATGCCGGCCGACAATGGCATTTCCAATCCCTTGATCGCCATGGTGATGCCGATGGCTGCCAGGTTGAAATCGTAAATCTCAAACTCATTCTTGCGGACCCCTTCGATCAGGATCCGTTTGATCATCCGGATTTCATCCTGCTCATACCGGTTTTTCAATTCCTCGATGAAGCCGATGGCAGTTACATCATTTTCCAGGGCATGGTAAAAATTGGCCAGGTTCCTGAAGGTGGTGATCTTGGTCATCAGGTAGTCGCGCAGTTTGTCGACCGGATCGGTATTCCGGTTTACAACCTTGTCGAGCTCCCTGGCAAGCACTTCCACCTCTTTCATAATCACCGCCTGAAAAAGGTCTTCCTTGCTTTTGAAATAGTAGTAGAGAGAACTTTTGCCCTTTCTTACGGCATTGGCTATGTCGTCGAGGGTCGTTTTCTTGTAGCCGTATTTGCTGAAGATATCCTGGGCGATTTTTAAAATATTCTCCCGGTTGACATCCTTTTTTGAACCATTATCTCCGGCGTTTATCATACACTATCCCCCATAAGTCTGGTTTCAACACCGCAAAGATAATGGAATTCCAAATAAAAAAACAGCAGCCTCAGCGGGTATCCTCCCCGTTGGTGGCCAAAAGAAGATCCAGCTGTTTCCGCTCCAGGTTCGTCCGCCATACCCTCACCCTGAGGCGGTCTCCCAGCTGGAAGATTCTTCCGGTATGACGGCCCCGGATCTGGAAATTCTTCTCATCGAGGATGTAAAAATCATCGTCCAGCTCGCCGATCGGGATCATCCCTTCTATTTTGTTGTCCAGTTCCACGTAGAGTCCCCAGTCGGTGACGCCGGAAATCACGCCGCCATAGGTTTCGCCGAGGTGTTCCTGCATGAATTCCACCTGTTTGTACTTGACCGACGCCCGTTCGGCGTTGGCTGCCCGGGTTTCCATGGCCGACGAATGGCGGCACATCTCTTCATAATCGGGCTCCTGAACAGCCCGGCCTTTTTTCAGGTAGCGGGCCAGCAGCCGGTGGACCATCATGTCGGGATACCGGCGGATAGGCGAGGTGAAATGGGTGTAATACTCAAAGGCAAGGCCGTAATGGCCGATGTTACGGGTGGAGTATTCCGC
>JAEAME010000295.1_pt1 | contig 57879 bp, 51 predicted proteins | sample 8958731 | NCBI WGS metagenome assembly JAEAME01 (sample SAMN16933194, study PRJNA681113) | bioreactor sludge metagenome | isolation source: anerobic bioreactor sludge (Control) | place: India:Bengaluru | collected 2018-10-24
TTTTTGTCCAGCCCGACCGCGATTTTGGCGAGCGGGCAAAAATTGGGGGAGTGTGAGGGGGAAAATTTTTGCCAGCGAGCGTTGGTAGCCCCGCCGCCCTGCCCGAAAGATTGAGGGCAGAGCCGCTTGGCGGCACGGCGGCGGGGCGGAGCGAATTGGATTTTTTCAGGAATTTTTGCTAAAATGGTTTCTAACGTGGTTGTAAAGCCACACCACGATAAAACAAGACGCATTTTTTTAAAGAAATTTGACAGGCGGCACTTAGTGCCGCCCATTTGTTTTTATGTCTAAAATAAAAAGTCGCTCGGCGCTTTGACGAATTGACGGCGAAGTTTTGCTTGGGCTTGCTGGTAAAAAATTTCTTCTCCTTTAAATTTTATTTATTTTATTGTCAATAGAGGTTATGTATTTAAGGCTGGATAGACGTGATTTAAAATCAATTACGAACTTTAATGTATCAAATTCAGGTATTTGTTTATGAACCAGAAATGCATTCTTATATAGAACACTCTAAAATATCAATTGTTTCGGTTCTCATTGACCGGCAATTTTATTAACTAGAAAACCAATAAGGTAACCGCAGATCAACGCAATCAGAGCGAGGGTAAATAAGCGCAGTCCCGACCTAATCCAGGATCGTTTCGTATAATGGGTGGTGGACGCGCCTAGAATAAAAAGAGAAATCAGCGTTAGAACTGCCGATAAGTAAATCGATGTCGGAATTCTAAAAATAAAGTAAGACAGTAAAGGAATTCCGCCTCCGATTAGGTAGGAAAAAAACATAAACAAGCCATTTTTTACTGGCTGCATTTTTTCAAGAGTCGGCAATTGTAACTCGTGATATTTCATTTCCAGCAGCATTAAATCTGGATTGGCGGAGGCCGTGTTGGACATTTCCCTGGCCAAATTTTTTGGCCAGCCGTCTTTTAAGTAAATTTTGTATAATTCCTCTTTTTCAGTTTCGGGAAATTTATTTATTTCTTCTTTTTCCTCATGAAGCATGCGCAGTTGGATATTTTTTTCTGAAACCGATGAAGTGTAGGATCCGATGGCCATGGAAATTGATTCAACCACGATAATGGAAAATCCGGCCAAAATAACCGTATATTGATCGTGACTGCCGATGGCGATACCCGTAATTGCTCCCAGTGTAGAAACCATACCGTCCTGCAGTCCAAAAACAATCTCTCTGATATTGTTTATAAATTTGCTGTTTTGGTGGTGAATGTAATCTGGATTATAATTGGTAACTTCATTCATAAATACATATTATACAATCGCCCGAAATATATCAACGTTATGATTCCGTTAAAAGTTGCTAAAGTTAGTATTTTTGATAAGATGAAATATATGAATAACCACGCACTAGTATCAATCATCATTGTTTCCTGGCGGGTAAGAGATTTACTGGATAAATGTCTTGAGTCGATAGTTAAAGAAACAAAAAATATAGGGTACGAAGTGATAGTAGTCGACAACGCGTCTGACGACGGTACGCTCGAGATGATAAAAAACAAATACAAATTTGTCAGGCTTATTGCAAACGCCGGCAATCTGGGTTTTGCCAAAGCTAATAATCAGGGTATAGATAAAGCTTCGGGTGAATACTTATTGTTGTTAAATCCAGATACAGTAATCAAAGATTCGGCCATAGAAAAAGTAGCGAGTTTTATGTCAAAAAAACCTGAGGCGGGGATTTGCGGCTGCCGTTTAATCTTTCCGGATGGCCAGCATCAAGACTCGGTCAGACGTTTTCCCAGTTTTTCATCAACCGCTATGATTATGTTAAAACTCCATTATATTTTTAAGTTCGCTAAAACAGTTAAAAAATATCTAGCCTCAGATTTTAATTATAAAAAAACTCAAATGGTCGATCAGGTAATGGGCGCTTTTTTCATGATTAGGCGACAAGTTGTGGAACAGGTTGGAAAATTAGATGAAAAATATTTCGTCTGGTTTGAAGAAGTTGACTACTGCCTGCGCGCTATTAAAAATAATTGGCAGGTTTATTACTATGCTGATGCCGAGGTAGTTCATTATCAGGGACAAAGCTTTGGTCAAGTGATGAAGTTGGCAAAGCAAAAGAACTTTAATAAGAGCGCCTTGTTATTTTTTAAAAATCATAAACCAAATTACCAATATCTGATGTTACTGGCGCTGTCGCCGTTAAGCCTTTTAATCAGTCTAATAATACAAATATTTATCAGTAAACGATGATAGAAATCACAAGAAAATTCTGGTATGTGATATTCCTGATTGTAATATTTAATTTGATAAGCTTGATTGGCTGGATCTGGCCGATAGTTAATACGGCAACTTTTTGGTTTTTAGTAATCGCTATTTTATTGGTTGCCTGGAAAAGACTTGATCTGGCGCTTTGGGTGGTATTGGCGGAATTAATAATCGGATCAAAAGGATATTTATTTTCAGCGAATATTTTTGGACTTACCGTATCAATCAGGCTGGCTTTATTTCTGGCGGTGATTTCCGTTTGGTTTTTAAAACATGGCTTGAAAAGACGTATAAATTACAAAAAATCAAATACTTTTGGTTTTTATATTCTGTTTATATTAATCTTAATTTGGGGTGTGGCTGGCGGTTATCTGAATAATAATTCATTGGGTAATATATTTTTTGATGCCAATGGATTTTTATATTTCGGGCTGATATTTATATTTTATGAAGTAATAAAAAACAGGCAGCGAATCACGTCTGCCTTGGAAGTATTATTTGCCTCGATTATCGGTATCGGAATAAATACCATGGTTTTGCTTTATTTATTCGCTGGCCAGTACAGCTTTTTGCCTGAAATTTACCGATGGGCCAGGGATACGAGAATGAATGAGATAACGCTGATCGCCCAAAATTTTTACAGGGTGTTCAGCCAATCACATATCTACAGCTTATTCGGACTAATTATATCCTTGACTATAATTACTCTGATAGGGAAAAAGCGCATCAACAAAAATTATAGGATAATTGTGTTTATTTTTCTTCTAGCCAGCCTGTCGACATTAATAAGCTATTCAAGAAGTTTTTGGTTATCTCTGGCAATTGTGTTTTGTTTAATGCTGTTTGTCTTTGTAAAATATTACAATTTTGGCGTCAGCAGGATTTTTAAGTACGCCGGAATGATTTTTTCTATCGCGATTTTGGAATTAGGTTTTATTTATGTTTATATCAACATACCGAACTGGATTAAGCCCGGCCGTGAAACAACGGCCCTGTCTAGCATAGTAGAAGAAAGATTAACGAATACCAGCGAAGCCAGTATGCAAAGTCGCTGGAATCTGCTGGATCCACTGGGAAGAAAAATCATACACAGCCCGGTATTAGGCACTGGCTTTGGGTCGGAAATTACTTATTTATCGGAGGACCCAAGAAATTTAGAAAACAAATATTACACAACTTATATGACGGAATGGGGTTATTTGGATCTAATGATGAAAGTTGGGTTGGTCGGCTTGATAATTTTTATTTTATTTTTATGGAAGATCGCACAAAATGGCTTAAGAGCGTTTCGAAATAATATTTATGATGATAAAGTAATAATCTTGGCTTTTTTATTATGCTTTTCGGCTCTCTTGGTGACTCATATCACAACCCCGTATCTTAATCATCCTTTGGGCATTGGTTTTATAATGCTGACATCAGTTATTTTTGAAAGATTAAAAAATAATGCAAACCTTGAATAAAGCAGAAATAACAGTCAGTCTGGTAACTTGGAATTCGGCCAATGATCTGCCGATGTTCTTGAATTCGCTGGCAGATCAAACTTACAAAAACTTTAAATTAATAGTTTCTGACAACAATTCGACGGACAACTCCGTGGATTATATTAAAAAAAATTGTCTGAATGCTGAAATAATACGAAACAAAAGAAATTTAGGATTCGCCGCTGGCCACAATCAAGTGATAAAAATTTCAAGCTCACCCTATGTGCTGATTGCTAATTGCGATATTGTTTTGGATAAAAATTATTTATTATCATTAATTGAAACAGCCGGCCAGCACATTGACGGCGGATCGTTCGGCGGCAAACTGTTAAAAATGGATAAAAAAAATATTATCGACAGCGTCGGCATAATGGGAAAAAAGAGTAGGCAATTTATCGACAGAGGAGAGGGTGAAACGGACTCGGGGCAATATGATCTGCTGGAACAAGTGTTCGGAATAAGCGGCGCATTGGCGTTATACAGACGGGAAGCCTTGTTTGATGTACAATTGCCAGCTGGCGATTTTTTTGATGAAGATTACTTTATGTACAAAGAAGATGTTGACCTAGCTTGGCGCTTGCAAAAAAGGGGATGGAAAAGCATCTATCAGCCAAAATCCTTGGCTTGGCACAGGCGGTCGACGGTTAGAAATGCGAAATTAAGCGACTTGAATACGATAAAAACAAGAAAACAAAAATCCGAGTCAGTCAGGTATTTGTCATATCGCAACCACTGCTATACACTAATAAAGAATGAACGACTGATTAGTTTAATGAGGCACCTTCCGTGGATATTATGCTTTGAAGCGAAAAAGATGTTATATATACTTTTTATGGAGCTTTCCTCGTTAAAAGGTTTTGTCGATCTGATAAAAAATAAAATAAAAATGCTTAAAAAAAGGCGTTTTATACTGTCACGACAGGTGGCCGATGAAAAAGAAATTCTTAAATGGTTTATCTGAGACATGGATATCACAATAATAATACTTAATTACAAATCACGTGGCTTGACGAAGCAGTGTTTAAAAGGCATAGAACTTTTGAAGACAAGTCTTAGTATTGAGAAAATAGTTGTTGATAATGATTCAAAGGACGGCACACCAGAAATGATTAGAGAAGAATTTCCGGATGTAAAATTAATTGTTTCGCCGGTGAATTGCGGATTTGCCGCCGGCAATAATTTAGGAATCAAGCAGTCAACTGGAAAATATATCATGATTTTGAATCCTGACGTGGCTATTATGAATAATTCTTTGGAGTTGCTTTTCCAATACATGGAAAGGCATCCGCAAACTGGGTTGGTCGGGCCGAGGCTTATAAATCCTGATGGTACCGCCCAATCCTCGTGTCGAACATTTCCCACGCCCAGGATCGTGATATATAGGAGAACGCCGTTAGGCAAATTGCCCGGACCTAAAAAAACATTAAGAAAGCATTTAATGCTAGACTGGGACCATGGGGAAAATCGTGAGGTTGATTGGATGATTGGGGCTTGTTTTTTTATACGAAGAACGGCCATGGAAAAAGTCGGTCTTATGGATGAAAGATTTTTTCTATATCTTGAGGATGTTGACTGGTGCCGGAGATTCTGGCAAGCTGGGTTTCGAGTGGTCTATTTAGCGGAAGCGGAAATGATACACTATCACCAGCGGTTATCAGCTGAAAACCCTGGTTTAAAAGGCTTATTCAGTTATGCGACGAGAATCCATATAATTAGCGCCATAAAATATTTTGCTAAATATTTAGGATCAAAAAACCCAAGGAAATAATATGATTGATTTAAAACCTAAAACCGAAAGTAAATTTAATAAAAACAGCGGCCGATTAATCAGTTTTTTCAAAAAAAGCAAGAATTTATATATTGTCATTGGGCTAATATTCTTATTAATTGTTTCCGTCTTTGTTGCGTATTTTCCATCTTCAAAAACACTTATGAAACACGCGCTGGCCGGAAAAGATTATTTGTATGAGGCCCAGCAGTCGGTGACTGAAGGACAGTATCTGATCGCGAAAGAAAAGCTTGAATTAGCGCAAATAGAATTAAACAATGCATTGAACGAGCTTGATAAAATGGGCAGTTTAAGAAAATTGCCATATGCAAAAACACAGGTATCGGCAATTGAAAATTTATTAAAAGCGGGAATACAAACAGCGGCAGCGCTTGAAAAAATTGCCCAGCTGGCCGACGAAATCATAACGCCCATAAAAACCAATGATGATTTTAATCTGGCTCAGCTGACGATTGAACAAAAGCATGAACTTCTCAAAAAAATATCTGAATCGCTACCTGACGTCATCGGCGTAAAGGCTGAAATTGATTTAGCTGTTTTGCATTTTAATCAAATTCCGGAAAAAGGCATACTGCCTCAGCTTAAAAAAGCAATCGAGCCTCTTAAAGAACAATTGCCGATTTTGCAGGATACTATCGCGCAAGTCATCCCAGCGGTAGAAATTCTGCCGCCGATTGCCGGTTATCCGGAAGAACAGACTTATTTATTTTTGCTGGAAAATAATGCTGAACTAAGACCGACCGGTGGCTTTATCGGCACCTATGGCATATTAAAGGTAAAAGATGCTGAAATCACCTCATTCCACACTGATAATATTTATAATATAGACAATCCGGTAAAAGACAGATTAATCGAGTTGCCTCCGGAACCATTGAGGAAATATCTCAATGCCGACAAATGGTTTATGAGGGATAGCAACTGGTCGCCAGATTTTCCCACTTCAGCCGAAAAAGCCATCTGGTTTTATCATCAAGAGGACGGCCCGGAAAAAAATATACACGGCGTGATCGCCATAACGCCAAATATTATAGAGTCACTGCTAGGATTAACGGGTGAGATTAAAATAGACGGCATTAATTTTACAAAAGAAAATTTTGCGGAAACGCTTCAGTATCAAGTTGAACAGGGTTATTATCGGCAGGGTATTTCCGACGACGATCGCAAAGAAGTTATCGGTGAGTTAGCAGATGAACTGCTAAACAGAATAATGTCTTTTCCGCAATCACGCTGGGGTGAATTGTGGCAGACAGTACAAAATCACATTGAAGAAAAGCAGATATTGCTGTATTCAAAAAATGAGTCACTCCAATACATGATAGAGCAGGAAAATTGGGGCGGCCAAATGTACGAAGAAAATCAGGGGGATTATTTGATGATTGTCGATGCTAATATGGCCAGCTTAAAATCAGACCCGGGAGTCAACAGAAAAATTGATTATAAAATTAATAAAACAGCTGAAGGGTTAATCGCCGATTTGACAATAACGTATGAAAATACGGGAACTTTTGACTGGAAATCAACTCGCTATAGAACATACACGCGCGTTTATATCCCTGAAGGTGCGGAATTAATTGAACACTCCGGCGTCATGGAAAACGATAAGCTCCACGGCGGTCGCCAAGCTGATCCAGAGGTTTATAATGAATTGGGTAAAACAGTAATCGGCGGCTTCATATCGATCGAGCCGCAAGAAACTGGCAGCCTGAATTATAAGTATAAGTTACCAAGCAGTGTAATAAATAATGACAATGAAAAATACAGATTGTATGTACAGAAACAGCCCGGCGCCAAACCGCATAATCTGAATTTATACTTTGAATTTAACGAAAAAATATTGTATGCTGAGCCGATTGACAAAGCTGAATTAAAGGATGATAATAGTATGACTCTTTCCACTGATTTAAGGAATGATAAAATTATAGAAATTACGTTCGAATAAGCATGTTTATAAAGAAAATTGGTATAGATTTAGGAACGGCCAATACTTTGGTTTATGTTCCTAGACGCGGCATAATAATAAATGAGCCATCAGTCGTGGCTATTTCTATAAATGATAAGAAAGTCCTGGCGGTCGGTGAAGAAGCGAAAGAAATGCTCGGAAGAACGCCTGATACCATAACCGCGTCAAGACCGTTGCGCGACGGCGTAATTGCCGATTACCGGACCACCGAAAGCATGCTTAGATATTTCATAAATAAAGCGCTGGGCGGCGTTAGATTTTTTCGTCCCGAAGTAATGGTTTCAGTACCAGCCGGGATAACCTCTACCGAGAGAAGGGCGGTTATCGACGCTACGCTGCAAGCCGGTTCAAAAGCCGCGTTTATTATTAAAGAACCTATCGCCTCAGCCATTGGAGCTAATATACCTATCGGTTCAGCTTCGGGGCACATGATAGTCGATTTAGGCGGTGGAACGTCGGAAATTGCGGTTATCTCCCTCGGAGGCATAGTTGCCAGCAATTCGGTGAGAATAGGCGGTAATCGGCTTGACGCGGCCATAACTGACTTCATAAGAAGAAAATACGGTTTAGCCATCGGCGATCGGACAGCGGAAGATTTAAAAATATCAATCGGCTCCGCTTTATCTCTTGATGAAAAAATGTCCATGGATATACGCGGTCGGGATATGATTATGGGTTTGCCAAAAACAATTAATGTGACGTCAGATGACGTTACGGAAGCGATTCAGGACGAATTGGGCGGAATTATTCAGGCTGTTAAATCAGTTTTGCAGGTAACGCCGCCGGAGTTAGCGGCTGATGTCATAGACAAGGGTATGGTGCTCAGCGGCGGCACGGCCTTGCTGAGAAATTTAGATAAACTTTTAACGCAAGCCACCGGAGTGCCGGCTTATGTAGCCGACGATGCGCTGCTGTGCGTAGCCAGAGGGACAGGCATTGCACTTGAAAATTTGGAGTCGTATAAAAGAAGTATACTTTATACAAAATAGCATAATGAAGATTGGTATTGACGCATCACGGGCGAATGTTATTAATAAGACGGGTACCGAGTGGTACTCTTACCGGCTGATTCAAGAGTTTAAAAAAATTGCTGACAGAAGTGATCAGTTTTTTTTGTATTCAAAAGAGAAATTAAACGGCGATTTAAACGATCGTCCAGTTAATTTTCACTCAAAAGTCTTAAATTGGCCGCCGCGATATTTATGGACCCAGCTCCGATTGTCAGGGCATTTTGTATTTAATGAAACTGACGTACTTTTCGTACCAGCTCATACTTTACCACTGCGCCACCCGAAAAAGACTGTACTGACCGTACATGACATTGGATTTGAAAGGTTTGAAACATTATATTCGGGGAAATCGATCGGCAGCGGAAAGCTCAGCGTCAATATATTATCAGCCGGTGTGAGGTTATTTACGTTAGGGAGATTTAAATCGAACGAACTTGATTACCATCGCTGGTCAATGAAACAGGCGATTAAATCAGCCAGCCATATCATAGTGCCGTCGAAATTTACTAAGTCTGAAATTATAAAGGTGTATAATATTCCAGAATCGAATATCAGCGTCATTTATCATGGCGTTGATACTGATAATTATCGTCCAATAAACGATGGATCAACTATCGTCGAAACCCTTAATAAGTATAAAATTAATGAAAAATTTATTTTATATATCGGCCGGCTGGAAGAAAAGAAAAACACTAATGGCTTAATAAAATCATTTGCTAGACTGAAAAAGCAATATAAGGTAAACCATAAACTGGTGCTAGTCGGCCAACCTGGTTATAATTTCGAAAACATACGGCGGAGCATATTACAAAATAATCTGGCCAAAGATATTATTATGCCGGGTTATGTTCAGTATAAGGACCTAGCAAAATTGCTTAATGCCGCAGAGTGTTTTGTCTTTCCTTCCTACTACGAGGGATTCGGTCTGCCTGTTTTAGAAGCAATGGCCTGCGATTGTCCGGTAATTGCCAGCAATTATTCCTCACTGCCAGAAATCTGCGGTCAAGCCGCCCAACTAGTTAATCCAAAAAATATAGAGGACCTTGCAAGTACGATATATAAAGTATTAATCAATGAACCGCTTAGAGAAGAAATGAAAAGGCGCGGTCGTAAATGGATTAAAAATTTTAGTTGGGCAAGCAGCGGTCGGAAAACACTCGAAACTATAAAAAAGACCGCCATTGCCTAAATGTGTTTTTTTTGTTAAAATTTTGCTATGCCGAGACCAAAAAGACAGCAAATCAAGTGGCCGGTGGTTGGTCATGATAAAATAATCAGATACTTAACGGAGTCCATAAACGAACATAAATACGCTTCGGCCTACTTATTTTTTGGCCAAAATAAATTGGGAAAACTTCTAATCGCAAAATTTTTTGTAAAATCATTGCTCTGCACTGGAGTAGACGGACGACCTTGCAATCAGTGTGAAAATTGTGTCAAATTTGAACATGAAACACACCCGGATGTTACTATTATTAAAAAGCGGATTGACCAAAAAAATATCGGTATTGAAGAAATAAGAGACAATGTCATCCACCGGCACTTCATGAGTTCGGTTCTTAGTCCGTATAAAGTAACTATAATAGATGATGCTGATTTATTGAGCCGGGAAGCTTCCAACTGTCTTTTAAAAACTTTAGAAGAGCCGATAACCAGATCGATTATAATTTTGATTGCCGAAAAGAAAGACGGTCTGCCCCAGACCATCATCTCTAGATGCCAGCGGATTGAGTTTTTTCCAGTTAGTATCGATTTAGTGAATGCCTATTTATTGAAAAAGCATCCGGAATATGAACGGAATAAATTAAAAACCATTGCCAAGATGTCGCTTGGCCGGATAGGTTTGGCTGAAGAATATCTTAGAGATGACAAAATATTAGAAAAATCTGATGAAGAACATAAATTATTTATAAATTTGTTATCAGCGGATATTAACGCACGATTTAAGTACGTCGACAAAATTTTATCAGGAAGAAAATTCGTAGAAAGTTCAGACAAGTTAATGCAAACTATTGATAATTGGATGATTACTTTGAGAGATTTGCTGCTGTATAAATTTGATTTAAGCGCCTATCAAGTGCACGAAAGCCATCAGTTTCAGCCGCTAAAAGAGAACCTATCGGCTGAAAGATTGATTAAGCTGATAAATAATTTGTTTACCATAAAAAAGCAATTAGCTTTTAACATTAATCCGAAATTAGCACTTGAGAATTTTTTGTTAAATTTATGACGAAAATTAAAATCTGCAAAATAATTGGTATTGGGCTGACGACAATTATTTTATTAACCGGCTTGTCTTGTTCGCTCGGTTCCAAATCTGGCAGCGACGGAGGCGTTTATCGATCGACTGATGGTGGGAACTCTTGGGAGCATAAGGGTTATGTTGAACAAATAAAAAAGAAAACTGTAACCATAAATTCCGTCAATGTCAGAAAAATGAAATTTGACCCATACAATCGTCAGATAATATACTTAGCGACAAATAGCGATGGTTTATACAAAACGACTGATGGCGGAGAAAGTTGGAAAAAAACCGGATTGCAGAATATGCAAATTACCGATCTGGGCATAGATGCAAAAAACCCTAATATTATTTACGTCACCAGCGGTCAGTATTTATACAAAACCAGCGACGCCGGCGAAAACTGGACAAAGATTTACACTGAGAACAAATCATCAGGCATTTTGTATAATGTAGCGGTAGACTCTTTTGACGGCAATAAAATATATTTAACAAACAATCTTGGCGGAATGTTCAAGAGTTACGATGCTGGCAATAGTTGGCAGCAAATTTATTGGTTTGACAATCCGGTCTCCAGTCTGGAAATAAACCCCAGAGATACGCGTTTGATATATGCCATAATCGAGAATAAAGGCATTTGGTATTCGCAAAATGGTGGTGATGACTGGTCAGAATTAAATGCCGGATTGAAACAATTTGGCAAGAGTGGAAAAAAAATAAACAGCTTTGTCATAGACAGCGACAACAGCCTTATTTATATGGGCACCGATTATGGCTTATTAAAAAGCGACGATGGGGGAGAGACGTGGGCGGCCATTAAAACCCTAATTGGTTTTGACACTCAGCCGATTAAAAAAGTTGTAATAAATCCTCAGAACAAGAACTTAATTTATCACACAACCAGTAAACTGATCTATTGTTCAAAAGACGGCGGTTTTAATTGGACTAGTTTAGAGCCCATAAATTCAAAGAGGGGTATTTCAGATATTTTAATAAACCCTGACGACTCAAACATAATTTACGTTGGTATGTTAACAATTAAAAAATAAATATGACGGCCGATTTAAAAAATGAAATAGAAAAAGATATAGATTATTTTATAAATGAATTGAAGGGATTAAGAATAGGTCGGGCCAATACCGCTCTGGTTGAAAACATAGTGGTTGATTATTATGGTAACAGCACGCCGTTAATCCAATTAGCTACGATTACTATAGCTGATGCTCACACTATAGTTATCCAGCCATGGGATAAAAACTCGGTTAAAGAAATCGAAAAAGCCATTAATAAATCTGATCTCGGGACGTCCGCCATTCCTGATGGCGGAATTATCAGAATTTCGATCCCTCCAATGACCGAGGAGAGACGATTAGAAATTGTACGCAAAGTCGGCGAGAAAGCCGAGCAAGCCAGAGTAAAAATAAGACAAATACGTGAAGATCATATGAAAAAAATTAAATCGGAGAAAGACTCAGGTGATATCTCAGAAGACATCTTTTTCACCAAACAAAAGGAAATACAAAATGAAATAGATCGAGCGATTGAGGAGATAACAAATCACGAAAAAACTAAACAAGAAGAAATAACCAAGATATAAGTATGTTTTTGACCATAATCACATTTGTAATAGTATTAGGAATCGTTGTCCTTATTCACGAGATCGGACATTTTACGTCAGCCAGATTATTGGGCGTAAAAGTCGAAGAATTTGGAATTGGTTTTCCGCCAAGAGTATTTGGTTATAAAAAAAATGATACAATATATTCAATCAATCTGATTCCGGTTGGCGGCTTTGTTAAAATAAAAGGCGAGGACGGAAGCGCCACAACAGATAAAGACAGTTTCGGATCACAAGCGATTTGGAAAAGATTTATCATAATATCGGCCGGAGTCATAATGAATGTTGTCTTGGCAATGATATTATTGGGTATTGGCTTTGGCATAGGAATACCTAGCGTACTTGAAGACGGAAAAGAATATAAATCAATCAGGGATGAAAAAGTGCAGGTGATTGAAGTGGGCAGCAATACCCCCGCTTCGGAAATCGGGCTTGAGATAGGCGATCAGATTTACAAAATAGACGGTCAATTAATAACCAGCATCGATGATCTTCAAAGTTACAATCAAGACAAAGTTGATCAGAACATAAGCCTGGTAATAAAAAGATATAGTGAAGAGATTGAACATAATGTTATATTAAGGGATCTTGATGAAACCGGTACCGGAAAAATCGGTGTCGGCTTGGTTGAAACCGCCATTGTATCGTATAACTGGTTTGAATCAATCTGGCTGGGAGTCAGAACAGCCGTAGAAATGCTGTGGGCAATCATCGAAGGTTTTTATATTATAATTAAAAGTTTTTTTGTCGGTCAGGCTATACCGGGTGATATTGCGGGACCGGTCGGTATCGCCGTTATAACCGGTCAGATTGCAAAACTAGGAATTATATATTTAATGCAGTTTACGGCACTTTTGTCTTTGAATTTAGCCATTATCAACTTTATTCCATTTCCGGCGTTAGACGGCGGACGAGCTTTATTCCTGATTATCGAAAAAGTCAGGGGAAAAGTGATAAACCGGAGGGTTGAAGCAATGATTCACAACATCGGTTTTTCTTTATTGATGGTCGCCTTTGTTCTGTTGACTCTGAGAGATATAAATAAATTCAGAGATAACATCATACAATTTTTTAAGAACATATTTTGAAAGCTATGAGACAAAGCGATTTGTTCACGAAAACATTTGTTCAAGTTCCCAAAGAGGAATTATCAGTCAACGCCCAATTGCTCATCAGGGGCGGTTATATTGATAAACTAATGTCGGGAGTTTACACCTATCTGTATCTTGGTTGGCGAGTCTTAAAAAAAATTGAAAATATTATTCGGGAAGAAATGGATAGCCTAGACGGGCAGGAAATATTCATGCCGGCATTGCAGCCGAAAAACATCTGGGAAAAAACAGGACGCTGGGATGAATTATCGGACATTATGTACCAGTTCGATGACCGCTCAAACCACCCGATAGGCTTGGCTACCACGCATGAAGAAGTGCTTACCGAAATAATAAAAAAGCATATAAAATCTTATCGTGATTTGCCGAAGTACATCTATCAAATCCAGAACAAATATCGAAACGAGCCAAGAGCAAAATCCGGATTAGTAAGAGGTCGTGAATTTTTAATGAAAGACTTGTATAGTTTCCATACTAACGACAGTGATTTAAACAAATATTACGAGAAAGTTAAAACAGCATATTTAAAAATATTTAAAAGATGCAATCTTGATGTTTTAGTAATTGAGGCGTCGGGTGGCGCATTTACCAAAAAGTACTCTCATGAATTTACGGCGCTTAGCAGCGCCGGTGAAGACAATGTCATCTATTGTTCCAAATGTGATTTTGCTCAAAACGCGGAAATTGCCAAATTATCAGCCGATAATAAATGCCCGGACTGTCGTAGTCAGCTAAAACAGAGTAAGGGAATAGAAGTGGGTAATATTTTTAAGCTTGGTACCAGGTTTAGCGAGAAACAAGGCGCGTTTTATTCTGACAGGGACGGAAAAAGTAAACCGATTTTCATGGCTTGTTACGGGATAGGTTTAGGGAGATTAATGGGGACGATCGTTGAAATATTTCATGATAAAGACGGAATTATTTGGCCGGAAACCGTAGCTCCGTTTCAGGCGCATTTGCTAAAATTAGGCGAAAATACGAGAATTGGGAAAAAATCAGAACTGTTCTATCAGTCTTGCCAAAAAAAGGGTATTGATATACTATTTGATGACCGTAATATAAGCGCCGGGCAAAAGCTTAAGGATTCGGATTTGCTAGGAATACCTCATCGGTTGGTCATAAGCGAGAAAACCGGTGATAAAATAGAATATAAATTAAGATCTGAAAAATCAATAAAATTAATTTCATATAGCCAGGCTTTAAAAATATTAACTAAATGGTAAATCTATTTAATAGATTTTTTGGAAGATTTTCGAAGGACATGGGTATTGATCTGGGGACATCAAATACCCTTGTTTATGTTAAAGACAAAGGAATCGTTATTAACGAACCGTCAATTGTATCGATTAATACCAGGACGGATCAAATAATTGCCGTTGGTGAAGAAGCCAGGAGAATGGTTGGTAAAACGCCGTCTCATATTATCGCTAGCAAGGCTTTAATTGACGGAGTGATTTCTGATTTTGAAATAACTGAAAGAATGCTCAAACATTTTATTGAAAAAGTACATCGTGAAACATTTGCCATTTTGCCCAGGCCCAGAATTGTCATCGGTGTTCCGCAGGGCGTGACAGAAGTTGAAATAAAAGCGGTGGAAGATGCCACCCTTAGCGCCGGCGCCCGGCAAGTTTTCTTAATTGAGGAGCCTATGGCAGCCGCCATAGGCGCCAGACTACCGATACAGGATGCATCTGGAAACATGATCGTCGATATTGGCGGCGGTACAACTGAGATAGCGGTTATATCGCTTGGCGGGGTGATCACTTGGCGTTCTTTAAGGATTGCTGGTGATGAGCTCGATCAAAATATCGTCCAGTATGCGCGTGAAAATTTTAATCTTTTGCTGGGCGAGCCAACCGCTGAATCAATCAAGAAAAAAGTTGCGATCGTCGGAGATATTACTGAGCCCATAGAGACTTTTATGCGCGGCCGTGATTTGATTACCGGCCTGCCCAGAGAAGTGACTATTAATAGTTATCAGGTTCAAGAAGCTATACATAAGTCAATACGCTTGATTATTGAAAATATTAAAGATACCATTGAGTCAACTCCGCCGGAATTAGTCGCCGATATATATCAGAGAGGTATTGTTATCACCGGCGGGGGAGCGCTTCTCAGGGGTATAGATAAGATTATTCAAAAGGAAACACAAATACCAGTAAATGTTGCTGATGATCCCTTGACTTGCGTGGTCAGAGGCGCGGGGATAGTATTAGAAGATTTAGAAAAATTGAAGGAAGTGCTTTCAGTCTCAACGCATGAAGAGTAATAAATTATGAAAAGACGGATTATCACAATTGCCAGCATTATTGTAGCAGTTGGTATACTGCTAATTTTTTTTGGGAATAGCGGCTTGATCAATCCGCTCAGTGATTTTGTAACGATTATTTTAAAGCCTTTGCAAAAGATTGCTTTTTTTGGATCAGGATCGGTCGAAAGCTACTTTAGCAAAAGAGAAAGCATTGACGAGTTAAACGATAGAATAAAATCGCTTGAAGAATCTATATCTAATTACGAAAAAGAGAATACTAATTTAAAAATACTGCTCGATGAACTTAAAATAAGCAGAGCTGAAAAGGAATTTTTAACCGAACGGGGACTGAATTACGTATCAGCCATGGTTGTCGGACATACTACTGATACGTTTATGGAAGAAGTTATTATCAATATCGGCAGTGATGACGGAATAAAAGTCGGCTATGCGGTCGTCGCCGAAAATGGATATTTGGCGGGTAAAATAAATCAAGTATGGGAAAACGCTTCCAAAGTGCTATTAATTGTCGACGATAATTGCGAAGTAGCCGGTCAGATACTCAATGACTCAAACGCGCCCGGCTTAATTAAAGGCAAACTTGGATTATCCGTAACAATGGAACTTATCCCGCAGAATGAAATTATTCAGACTGATCAGATGGTTATTACATCAGGCATTGAAATGAATATTCCCAAAGGGATTATTATAGGCAAATTAGGTAACGTTAATATAGACCCTGGCGATATTTTTCAACAAGCCACTATAATAACGGCGGTTGACTTCAACAAACTTGGTATTGTATCTGTAATTATTCCGGAAATTAATATAAATGATTAGAAACATATTATTAGCGTTAGTAGTATTACTGATCGTGGTTTTACAGGTTTCAGTTATTTCGCAATACGTAATACTTAAAAATTATTTCAACATTTTTATTTTATTTATAATATTTCTTTTGCTGTCGAATAATTTCAGGTTTTATGTCATATACACGCTGGTGATGGGGTTGGTGGCGGATGTATATTCCGGACTGGGTTTTGGTATACTGACTTTATCATTGTTAACCTGCGCCTTAATCGCTTATATTTTGTACATAAACTTTTTCTCACATCGTGCCGGTTTAACGCTGATTGTTCTGATTGGAATTATGTCAGCCACTTATTTATTGTCAATCGGTTTTTATTCTTTTATTTTTTATGCTTTAAATGTCAACCAGTACGTTGTTTATATAAATAACGGATTTATATTTAAACTGCTGGGCCAAATAATTATTAATAGTATAGTTTTTATGGCTTTGTATATTATATTCGGCGGTGTGGTGAGAAGATTAAGGGAAAGATTTATTATAAGTAAAACTTAATATGAGATACGATCCATTTGACATTTTTGGAAATACCGAAGATATAAAAGACGGCGATGTTAAGGATTACAGTTTTAAGAGAAACGCCGGCGATGAATATCGTCCAGAAGATGCGTCGGCGCAGTCTTTGCGTTTGCATATTTCCTCTAATAAATTAAATCTGTTTCTGGTAGTGATATTTCTTGGCTTAACGTTGCTGGTTATCAGAAGCGGCTTATTACAGATGGCGCACGGGCAGGAATATAGAGCGATGGCGGAAGAAAATAGAATTAGAATACAAAGAATAAAACCTCCGCGAGGCGTAATATACGACCGAAACGAGATGCCTTTAGTGAATAATGTCGCAAATTTTGTGTTAAAAGCGCTGCCTTATGATTTACCGGAAGACAACAACGATAAATTAAAGATATTTCAAAGACTAAATGAATATGTCGATATCACGGATGAAAAAATTATTCAAATAGCCAACATTGATGAAGATCAGCTGTCCGTGCCAATTACTTTGGCCGAAAATATAGATATAAATACAGCTATTATTTTGCGTATTTTAAGCGGCGATTTGCCCGGAGTATACCTTGAGGCTGAATCAAGCAGACAATATACCGGCGGCAATTCATTTTCGCACATCTTAGGATACATCGGTAAAATAAATAATGACGAATTAGCCATTCTTAAAGATCAAGATTATTTATTAAATGATCAGACGGGAAAAACGGGGCTTGAGCTTTCTTACGAAAATATATTGAGGGGTAAATATGGCCGAAAGCATGTTGAAGTCGATTCATTGGGCAAGGTGAAAAAAATAGTTGCTTCTGAAGATCCGCAACCCGGCCAGGATTTAATTTTAACAATCGATATAAATTATCAAAATAAATTGCAAGAACTTTTGGACGAAAAAGTGAATAGTTTAAAAACTTCAGGCGGGGCGGCCATAGCCATGGACCCGCGTAATGGTGAAATTTTAGCCATTGTAAGCTCTCCCTCTTATGATAACAATTTATTTACCGGACAGATATCTAATGCCGAATATAATAAATTGATTCTTGATGAAAGTAATCCGTTATTTCCTCGCGCGGTCAGCGGTGAATACCCATCAGGCTCGACTATCAAACCAATGATTGCGGCGGCGGCTCTGGCTGATGGAAATATCTCCGGTAGCACACAAATTCTCAGCACAGGCGGTATCAGCATTGATAAATGGTTTTTTCCAGACTGGAAATCCGGCGGCCACGGATTGACCGACGTCAGAAAAGCGCTGGCGGAATCAGTTAATACATTCTTTTATACAATTGGCGGTGGCTATCAAAACATCGACGGGCTGGGCGTGGAAAGAATAAGAGAATACGCGGAATTATTTGGACTAAACAATAAACTGGGGATTGATTTGCCGAACGAATCAAGGGGATTTTTTCCGAGCAAAGAATGGAAAAATAATACAAAGGGAGAAGCCTGGTATATTGGCGATACATATCATCTGGCGATTGGACAAGGGGATTTGCTTGTAACGCCTTTGCAGATAGCTAGTATGACCAGCACCATTGCTAATGGCGGTAATGTATATACGCCTCATGTAGTCAGAGCCGTCGCCGATCGATTAACTGGAAATTTAGAATACAATGAGCCTGTAGCAAAAAACGAAAAAATTATTGATAATAAATATTTGAGCATAGTAAGACAGGGCTTGCGCGACGCAGTTACTTACGGCAGCGCCGTTTCATTATCGCAATTAAACGTAACCGCGGCGGGAAAAACCGGCACTGCTCAATATTCTAAAGACAAGACCCATGCCTGGTTTACAGGTTTTGCGCCTTATGAAAATCCAGAAATAGTGATTACGGTCATTGTAGAGGGCGGAGGGGAAGGACATGCCACGGCTTTGCCCGTGGCAAAAGATTTTCTTACTTGGTATTATGGCGAAAAATAACTGTGGATAACTATATTGACATGAAGTAAGTATTTTACTATTTTAAACTCCAGTTTGTAGCGGCGGAGGTATTTTTTTTGATAAAAAATATGAGCGACAAAAAAGAATATATTACCGAAGAAGGCTTAAAAAAACTTAAAGAAGAACTTAATTATCTAAAATCAGAAAAACGCAAGGAAATTGCGAACCGGATTAGAGACGCTAAGGAATTAGGAGATTTATCAGAAAACGCTGAATACGCAGAAGCAAAAAATGAGCAGTCTTTTATTGAAGGTAGAATACTGCAAATTGAAAATCTTCTTAAAAATGTAACGCTTATAAAAAATAACCCCAAAGCGAATAAAGGAATGGTAGCGGTTGGTTCAAAAATACGTTTAAAATGCGAAAACAAGGAACTGCAGTATACGATAGTTGGTTCCAATGAAGCTGATCCTGACAAAGGCTTGATATCAAATGAATCTCCTCTTGGACAGGCGTTTCTGGGGAAAAAATTAAATGATAAGGTGGAAATAACCGTTCCAGCCGGCACGGTTAGCTATGAAATAACCGATATTAAATAGTATGGATGAAAGAGGTTATCAATTCAACCTCTTTTTGTGTTTAAATAACAAAATGCTATAATTTGAATGTTGATATGTCCGGATTAAGAGAAACAAGGGAGCAGAGGATAAAGAAGCTTCATGAATTAATGAAGCTGGGTTTTGATCCATATCCAAGCAAGGTGAAAAGAACCCACTTAATTGCTCAGCTTATTGATGAGTTTGAACAGTTGTTAAAAAATAATAAAACAATAACTGTTACCGGCAGAGTCTTGTCTCTGCGGCTGCACGGCGGAGCATGTTTTGCCGATTTTCAGGATGGTTCCGGAAGAATTCAAATATTTATAAAAAAAGACATAATCGGCAGTTCAGAATTTAATAAAATCATCAAATTAATTGACCCGAGCGATTTTTTAGAAATTAGCGGCACTGCCTTTAAAACAAAGAGGGGCGAATTATCAGTTTTGTCAAAGAAGATTGTGATAATAGCAAAAGCTTTAAGGACGATTCCGGAAACTTACTATCGATTAAAAAACGTAGAAACAAGATTAAGAAAAAGATATTTGGACTTGGCGGCTAATGAGGAAATCAGAAATATTTTTATAAAAAAGGCCATCTTTTGGAAAACCATACGAGATTATATGACTGGCAAGGGATTCCTTGAGGTCCAAACACCGGTTCTGGAGAATATACCGGGAGGGGCCGAAGCTGAGCCGTTTATCACTCATCATAATACGCTGGATCGAGATTTTTTTCTCAGGATATCTTTAGAGTTGCCGTTAAAAAGGCTGTTAGTCGGCGGTTATGAAAAAGTTTTTGAAATCGGCCGCGTTTTCAGGAACGAAGGTATTTCAACCGAGCATTTACAGGATTACACACAGTTAGAATTCTATTGGGCTTATTCGGATTATGAAGATCTGATGAAATTTGTGGAAATTTTTTTCAAATTCGTGATTAAGAAAACTGTCGGCAGTCTGATCGTTAGTAATGGCGGACAGGAAATAAATTTTGGAAAAAAATGGCTAGTTTATGATTATTACGATGAATTTAAAAAATTCACCAAAATAGATTTAAATAAAGCAGCTGATAGTCTTCTTAGAAACATGGCAAAAAAACTCGGTTGTAAATTAGAAAAATATTCCGGCCGGGGGCGAATAATCGACTTAATTTACAAGAAAGTTGTCAGGCCAAACTTAATTAATCCTGGGTTTTTGATAGATCCGCCGATTGAGATCGAGCCCCTGGCCAAGAAAAAAAACGATAACGGCAAGCGAGTCCAGCGAATGCAGGTTGTTGCCTGGGGTACGGAATTGGGCAAAGGATTCACTGAGTTAAATAATCCGTTAGACCAACGAGAAAGATTTCTTGAACAAATGGAATTGCGGAAAGCCGGCGACAAAGAAGCGCAAATGATTGATGAGGACTATTTGGAAGCCATGGAATATGGCATGCCGCCGAATACCGGCTTTGGCTTATCAGAAAGGCTTTTTTCAATGATTATGGATAAACCGATACGTGAAACAGTGATATTCCCCCCGATGAAGGAGGAAAAGCCTGAATAATAAAAGGTGACTGATTGAAATAATAATGCTTGATTTAAAAACTTTAAAAGATAATTTGCAGAGCACAGAAAAATCTCTCAAGAAACGAGGTATTAAATTAGATTTGGACTCGCTTTTTGTTTTAGACAAAAAAAGGCGTGAGCATATACAAGATATTGAAAAAATCAGGGAAAAACAAAACGAGTCAGGCAAAACCATCAGCCAGCTTAAGGGAAAAGAAAAAGAAGAATTAATATCCGAAATCAGGCCGCTGGTACAGAAAGAAAAAGTATTAAAAACAGAATTAGAAATAATAGATGAAAACCTGAATAATAAAATATTATCTTTGCCCAACTTACCTAGAAAGGATGTCCCTGATGGCCGGGATGAGGCTGACAATAAGGTTATTAAAATAGTTGGTAAAAAACCGCGCTTCAGCTTTAAAGCTAAAGATTATCTCGCTTTGAGCGAAAAACTCGACATCATTGACGTAAAAAGGGCAGCCAAAGTCTCCGGCTCAAGATTCGGATACATAAAAAACGAAGCAGCCAGACTGGAATTCGCATTGATTCAATTTGCTTTTGATAACTTAGTTGAGCATGGTTTCAAACCAGTGGTGCCGCCGGTTTTAATCAGCGAAGAAGCGATGAAAGGAATGGGCTACCTTGAAGGTGATGGTGAACAGGAAACGTACCGTTATAAAGAGGATAATCTGTATTTGGTCGGCACGTCAGAACATTCAATCGGCCCCATGCACATGAACGAAATATTAAATGAAAATGATTTACCGCTGAGGTACGTCGGATTTTCAACTTGTTTTAGACGAGAGGCGGGCAGCTATGGAAAAGATACCAAAGGGATTATTCGTGTCCATCAGTTTGATAAAGTGGAGATGTTTTGCTACTCAGAACCCGACAAGTCTGACGAAGAACAGGAATTTATTTTGAGCTTGCAGGAAAATTTTGTCAAAAAATTAAAACTGCCTTACAGAGTGATCAGCGTCTGCGCGGGTGATTTGAGTTATCCGTCGGCCAGAACCTATGATTTAGAGTGTTGGATACCGTCTGAAAACAAATACCGAGAGACTCATTCGACTTCAAACTGCACCGATTATCAGGCCAGAAGGCTGAAAATCAGATATCGTACGAAATCGGGAAACAAATTTGTCCACACTCTCAATGGAACCGCTTTTGCGATCGGCCGGACTTTAATCGCAATTATAGAAAACTACCAGCAAAAAGACGGATCAATCATAGTACCGGACGTGCTTCAAAAATATTGTAATATAGAAAAAATAAGCAATTAAAAATCTTTTGATAGCCAGACCGCGGTTTTACTGCCCGAGGCGAGATATTTTAATAGTATAAATAATCAGCTTGCGGATATTACGGCCAGTAACCTGAATTTTTGCCCTGGAACGAATTGCACAGGTAAACTAAATTAGCTATAATTCAGCCTGAAAAGCATATATGAAACATAGTCATTTAACCTGGGTTGAAATAGATAAACTGGCTCTCAAAAATAATTTGACCAGTTTTCAAAAGCTGGTCGGCGGCCGGATAAAAATAATGCCGGTGATTAAAAGCAATGCTTATGGTCACGGATTGATTGAAGTGTCAAAAATTATTTCCGGTTTTTCCGAAATATTCGGGGTGGTCAGCCTGCAGGAAGCGGATGAATTGAGAAAATCCGGTTTCAAAAAACGTATAATGGTGCTGAGTTATTTCGCGCCGGATGAATTAGCCAGGGTGAATTTAAAAAATATTATTCTGCCCGTTTATTCTCCAACTATGGCCGCGCAGATTTCAAGCGCTGCCAAAAAGAGAAAAAGCACCGTTTCCGTGCACATCAAAATTGACGTTGGAACATCAAGGCTAGGCGTATCAGCTGAAAACTCAAAAAATTTCTTTGATCAAATCAATAAACTGCCTGGTCTGCGCATTGACGGTGTTTTTTCACATTTGGCTGACTCTGAGAATTTTGATCAGAAGTTCACGAATTTACAGACAAAAATATTTTCAAAAACAGTGGAACTACTTGAGTCCGGTGGCTTTAAAATAAAGAATAAACACCTGGCCTGTTCGGCGGCGGCGCTGATAAATCCCGTAACCAGATTTAACCTGGCCAGAGTGGGCATTGGACTTTATGGTTTATGGCCGTCTGAAGAGACTAAAAAGCTTTATACAAGTAAATATAACAGTTTTAAACTAAAGCCAGCGTTGAACTGGAAAACCAGAATTATTTTAATTAAGAAATTAGATAAAGGCTCGTGCATCGGCTATGGTTGCGCGTATAAAACAAAAAAGCAATCTGTCATCGGCGTATTACCCGTGGGCTATTGGGATGGTTACGACAGAAAATTATCAAATAAAGGATATGTTTTAATCAAAGGCAAAAAAGCAAAAATTGTCGGTCGAATATGCATGAATATGTGCATGATAGACATAACTGGTATTGGCGGCGTGAGAGTGGGGGAGACCGCGATTCTTATCGGCCATGATGGCTCAATAAAAATATCAGCCGAAGAAATAGCCGGCTTAATCGGAACTATAAATTATGAAGTAGTTGCCAGAATCAACCCCTTAATACCAAGAGTTATTATCTAATATTTTACGACACTTATGATAATAAACAGAAGATTGAATGTTGGCGTCATATTCGGAGGCACTTCTGGCGAACATGAAGTATCGCTTGTTTCAGCGCAGTCAGTTATTGATTCGCTTAACAGAAATAAATACAATGTAATACCAATCGGCATATCAAAGACAGGCAGATGGATAACCGGCAAACAGTCTATAAAATTACTGAAGTCAGGAAAACTCTTATCCAAAAACAGCAGGCCTTTGATGCCGGAACCCAGCCAGGGTATTAAAAAAGGCTATCAGAATAAACTAGACGTTATTTTCCCCTTAGTTCATGGTCCTTACGGCGAGGACGGCACATTACAGGGTTTGTTAAAATTAACCGATCTGCCGTACGTCGGTGCCGGCGTCTTAGCTTCGGCCTGCGGCATGGACAAGGTAATTATGAAAATTTTATTTAGAAACAGCGGCTTACGCGTGCCGGATTACGTTCATTTTTTAAAACACGAATGGCAGAAGAATAAAAATAGCATTATCGATGAAATCGAAAGTAAATTAAAATATCCCGTTTTCACAAAGCCGGCTAATCTAGGATCAAGCATCGGCATATCTAGATGCGAAAAACGAAGCGATTTAATCGAAGGAATAAACGAGGCTTTAATTTTTGACAGGAAAATAATAGTTGAAGCGGGCATTAAAGGCAGTGAAATCGAATGCGCAGTTTTGGGCCACAACCGGCCAAAAGCCTCATTGCCAGGAGAGATTAAGCCCAAAAGGAAATTCTACGATTATGAAGCCAAGTATGTCACCGAGGATTCAGAGCTTATCATACCGGCGAAATTAAACAAAAAACAAATCAGTGATATTCAGGTTATGTCAATTAAAGCCTTTAAGTCGATTGACTGTTCCGGTCTGGCCAGAGTCGATTTTTTTATTGAAAATAAAACAAACATAATTCTGGTCAATGAGATTAACACCATGCCCGGTTTTACGAAAATCAGCATGTATCCGAAGCTTTGGGCGGCATCAGGCTTAACTTACGGAAAACTGCTTGATAAATTGATTGAATTGGCGATAGAGAAGCACAAAGAAGAAAAAAAATTGAAAAAATCAGTAACTATCAGGAGCCAGTGGTATAAATGAACGAGGATAATAATTGGCGTTCATCGCGCCGTTTTGTAACCAAACAAATCAATTACCGAAATCCTTATTTTCAGCGTGAAACGCCAGTTGAAAAGAAAAAACGCCATGAAAAATTGACAGCGTCAATTTTTATTTTGCTGTTCGCGGTCATCCTATATTTTATTCTATTTTCAAAATATTTCAGAATCAGCGAATTAAACGTTTCTAACGCCAATAGCCAGAATATTAATTACGTTGAAGCCATCACTGACGATTATTTGAATATGAAATACGCCCTGATTTTTCCAAAAGATAATTGGTTTTTACTCAGTCCAAGTTCTTTAGAAGCATACATTGAACGCGAAGTAGTAAATAAATTTTCTCTAGCCAGCGTGGAGGTAGATAAAAAATTTCCCAACAAAGTTAATGTAGTTTTTAAAGAAAGAACGGCGGAATTATTGATTGAAAATCAAAATAGCACGTATCTATTGGACAATCAGGGGGTTGTGATAAGCGAGTATTACAACATTACCGAGACGGAGGGAGACGCTCAAGACGAGACTAGACTGCCGTTGATAAAAATAAACGATGAGATACTAGTTAGCATCGGCAAAAATAGTTTGCCAGCGGAAATGGTTAACGCGATTATCAATGCCGGCGAGATTCTGCCTAGGCGTTTGCCGGATATTAAAATAGATCATTTTTCAATAATACCAAGAGAGTGCGAGCCGTCTGAAAAGCCAGCTGAGCAGATTAGTTTGGATAATAGCGGTTTAGAAAATTTAAATGTTAATAGCAACTCTGAACCTGAACCCGAAATTGAATGTGACAAATTTGATTTAAATGAATTCAGCGTCGTAACCTATGATGGATTTTCTATTTATTTCACCGTCAGGGACGATATTACTTACCAAGTCAACAATCTTTATCTGGCTGTTAATGAAAAAATAAAAACAAGGCTTGATCAGCTAAACTATATTGATTTAAGGTTTTTGCCCAAAATCTATTATAAGTAATTTGGGAATTAACTATAGATTGCCATTATTGACTTTATTTGTAAAAAACACGATTCTTTGAATAAATACCTTATTTAGTATTAAAAAGCCCTCTAATCGCTATTTTTGGGCTTATAGGGCATACAAAGAGGCAGTTAAGGCTGGATAATAAGTTTTAATTAAATCAAGAAATATGACAGATTGCCAAACCTTTATCTTTATGGTTCATAAAATGTATATTGTGCGAAGCATATAATATATTCCCCTATAACAAAAAAGGGGCTCTGTCTGCCCTTTATTTGTTTAAATATTTTTTATGGCAAATAATCAAGTGGGTTAACGGGGAATCCGTCTTTTTTTACTCCAAAGTGTAGGTGTGGTCCAGTTGTCATGTAACCAGCGCCTAATGTACCAGGCATACCACCGCTCAATCCAATTATTTGTCCACGGGTTACATAATCATCAACATTTACCTTTATAGAACTAATATGTCCATAAACAGTCATTATGCCGTTTCCATGGAAAATTGCTATCCAGCTATACCCAAACCCATTATCGTTTGCTACAACAACATATCCCGAAGCAGCAGCTTTAACGGGTGTTCCCTGTTTTGCCCTGATATCAATAGCATCGTGTTCGTATATGTGCCTAAAGGGATATGAGGGATCGTGGAAATACGCAGTTATACCGCCAATAGGACTTACTGGCCATGACAATACCTTTGTATCATCTATTAGTAAATCATCGCCTTCCAGTTTTTTCTTAACTGTTTCTTCAATTAGCGCTAATTCTGTATTTACTTCCATTTGCTCGCGCCGTATATTATCAAGCAGATCTTGATATTTTGATTCTGTGCTTAAAGTTTGCTCCAACAGTTGGAATTTGTATGTTTTTTGACTGTCGAGATCATCTTTTTCCGCTTCCAGCCTGACTTTTTTGTCATTCATGTCTCTTTCCTTGTTTTCCAAATCAGCGCCGATCACCTGCAAGTCTATTTTTAACTGAGTTACTTCATCAAGCGATTTCTTCAATCCCCTTTCCAGCTCCTCAAGGTAATTTAACTGCGTGTAAAAACTAGAAAATTTTTCTTCGCGCAGCATTATTTCAAATAGATTTTTGTCTTGGCGCTTGTTTAGCTGTCTGATTAGTTCGGAAAGTTTTGTTTTTTGATTAATTATCTGCTCCTCGCGGTCTTGTATTCTCTTGGTTATCTCCCTGATCTGCAGGCGCAGAGTCTCTATTTCAGTTTCAGTTATTTCTATTTCAATCTCTGTCTTTCCGATTTGGTCCTCAATTGAAGTCATCTGTATTTCAAGCGTTTGGGCCTCTTGGCGCTTGATCGATAAATTATTTCTGTAATTTTCATGCTTTGAATTCAATTCTTCGAGATGCTGTTTTCGTTCCTGAATCTGGAAGTTTAGTTCAAGAAGCGTTTCATCTTCTTTAGCCTCTTCCACGCTGTTTAATTCGGTGTTATTGGTATTATCCTCGTTTGCATTTTCATTATTAACATTGTCGACAATTGCCAATGATAAAGGAACCGCAAAAAATAAAAAAATACCTATAACTAATATTGGCAGGCATATAATTCTATTTGCTTTCATTAATTTTACGTCTGATTATTATTTGTAGTAAATAATATCATAAAATCACGTTTTTGGCAAGTTATTTTAATTTTCCCATCGCTTTTTCTATCCTGCTTAAGGTCTCTTTTTTGCCGAAAACGACGGCCATTTCAAAAACATCGGGCGAGGCTTTTTTGCCGGATAATGAAACCCTTAACGGCCATAAAATGTCATTTGTCTTAAGTCGCTTGTCTTCTACGAGAGCTTTAAATATTTTTCTGATAGTTTCTGCCGTGAATATTTTATCGGAAATTGATTTAATTGTTTTGTGCGACAATTCAAGAAGAATGAATGTTTTTGATTGGTCGCTATTTTTTGGTATTAGCAATTTAGCGTCATAATCGCCGATTTTGGTCAAAAAATCTGACAATTGCTTTATATCACTCAATTTTACCAGGCGATCTCTGAAAAGATTCACCGCCTCGTCTAATTTTCCAGAACTGAATTTATTTAAAAATTTTTCATCGAGGTGCGGTTTAATCAAGTCGGCCAAATCACCGCTTGTTTTCTTTCTGATATACAAGCCGTTCAGGTGATTCAATTTTTCGATATTAAAAATAGCGCCAGATTTATTGATTTTTTTAAGATCAAAATTATTTATCATTTCATTGAGACTAAAAATCTCCTGATCATTTTTTGGATTCCAGCCAAGCAGAAGTATAAAATTCAAAACTGCTTCCGGCAGATATCCAAGTTCCCGATATTCCAGCGCTGACACGGCACCGTCCCTTTTGCTTAATTTTCCGCCCTGAGGGCTCAGTATTAATGGCAGATGAGCCATTTGCGGAACTGGCCAATCAAACGCTTGATAAAGCCAGACGTGTTTTGGCGCGCTTGGCAGCCACTCCTCGGCCCGAATCACATGACTGATTCGCATCAGATGGTCATCAACGACATTTGCCATCTGGTAGGTAGGAAACCCATCTGATTTTAAAATAATCGAATCATCAAGGTTTTTGAATAAAAAAACCACTTTGCCTCTGATAATATCATTAACAGCGATTTCTCCCCTAGCCGGCAATTTCATTCTGACCACGTGCGCCATCCCCTTTTTCAAATTACTATCTATTTCTTTTTTGTTTAAATTCCTGCATCGGCCGTCATAGCGCGGAACTGCTTTTTTTGACTGCTGATCCCGCCTTAGTTTATCCAGACGGTCGCTCGTGCAAAAACAGTAATAAGCTTTATTTTTGTCAATTAATTCATCAACATGTTTTTGATAAATAGCCAGACGCTCAGACTGCTTATACGGGCCGTACTCCCCTGTCCGGCCGGGACCTTCGTCATAATCAAGCCCGTACCATTTCAAAGCTTCAATGAGATTTTCCACGCTGCCCTCCACAAAACGATTTCTATCAGTGTCCTCAATCCGGAGGATGAATTTACCGTTGTTTTTTCTAGCAAACAGCCAGTTGAATAAAGCAGTTCTTAAACCGCCGATATGCAGAAAACCGGTAGGGCTGGGCGCGAATCTGACTCTGATTTCATTTTTTTCAAGCATCGATGTTTTACTTACGTCTGAATAATAAAACTAATATTGGAAATATTATTACGGCATTTATAATTCTTTTTATCCGCCAAGGCTGTTTGTACAAGCGATACAGCCATTCTAAACCTATTTTTCTCATAAATAAAGGGGCTCTTGTGACGTGGCCTGAAATATAATCAAACGCGCCGCCGACGCCAACGGCGATTTTTAAATGATTGAATTTCGGCAGATTATGATATATCCATTTTTCTTGTTTTGGCGCGCCAAAGGCGACGAACAATATATCAGCTTTGCTCCGGTTAATCCGGCTGATGATTTTTTCATCCTTTATTTTGCCGAATAAAGTGAATTCGTTTTCCGCGCCGGCAATTTTGATTTTCGGAAATTTTATTTTAAGATTTTTGGCCGCCTCGTAAGCGATTTTATTTTTAGCCCCGAGCAGATATATTTTCTTATTTTTTTGTTCAGCGATTCGGCAAATTTCAAACATCGCTTCAACTCCGGTCAACCGGCTTTTCAGAGGACAGAGCAGAAAATAGCTGGCCAGTATTATTCCCATTCCGTCGGGCAGGGCCAGATCGGCTTTGTTCAATATGTTTTTAAATTCAATGTCGCTTCGAGCCGAGACGCAGAATTCAGGATTGACAGTCGCTATCTGTTTAGCGCCATCGATCTTAAAACAGCGGCATATAAAATCAGAAAATTCCTCACGCGTAATATTTGATATTTTGATTCCTAATATTTTCCGGCGGTTCATTTTTTTAAATTGAAACTGCAAAGTAATTTGTAATACGGGCCATCGGCTCGCGGCCGGCTTTCGTAGATATTAATCATCTTCACCTTACACATCATTTTAAAAATAATTTTATTGAATTTATTTTTTTCATTTTTTATTTTCACCAACGTAATGTGCGGCTTGAATCTCAAATCCGTTTTTTTCCCGGACCAATTTATTTCATTTTGTAGGCGTTCGTATAATGATTTAAGACTTTTATTTTTTACCAGATAAACGGCTATGTACCGGTGATTTTTGGAGCTCGGAAAATAGTCTATTTTATAACAAGATATTTGAAAAACCCGGCTGGTTTCTGAAATTTCTTTCAGTATTTTTTTAAGCCTCAGGTATCCGCGGTTGTCAATGTTTGAAATGAATTTTAAAGTTATATGCCAATAATTTTTCTTAAACTTGTATTTGAAACCATTGGCTGATAACTCTTTATCCAGATCCCCGCTGAAATCGCCAGGTAGTGGTATGGCGATAAAACACCGCATATTAAAAAATATAATACCAAACTGCGTCTTGAATTATATCACGATTTTAGCTATAATTAAACTAAATGAAAGAGGCATTTCTTTATAAAAAATTACCTGGTAATACGGTTCAATGCGGAGTCTGCCATCATCAGTGCAAAATAGCCGTTAATCGACGTGGAATCTGCTCGGTTAGGCAAAATAAAGACGGGAAGCTTTACGCTCTGAATTACGGAAAATCAATTTCTGAGTCTGTTGACCCGGTTGAAAAAAAGCCTTTATTTCATTTTTTGCCAGGCACTTTTTGCTTATCTTTTGCCACACTGGGCTGTAATTTTCGATGCGATAATTGCCAAAATTGGCAGATATCACAAGGATCAAAAAACAATTCAGAAATTATCGGCGATAATTTATCGCCCGACGACATAATAAAACACGCTCTTTTTCACAATTGTTCATCGATCGCTTATACGTACACTGAACCGACTATATTTTTGGAGTACGCGTTTGACGCAATGGTTATGGCTAAAAATTCCGGACTTAAAAATATCTGGGTATCAAACGGTTATATGTCAAAAGAAGCAGCCGATCTGATAATCCCCTATCTTGATGCTATTAACATTGATTTAAAATTTTTTGACGATAATTTATACCGCAAATACTGTGGTGGTTCATTAAAGCCGGTCATCGACAATATCAGATATTTTAAACAGGCCGGAGTCTGGGTCGAAGTCACCACACTAATTATACCTGAACTTAACGACGATGCTGAAGCTCTGAAAAAGATGTCAAAATTTTTGTCTGATAATGTGGGTAATGAAACACCCTGGCACCTTTCGTGTTTTTCGCCAGATATCTCTTACAAGATGAAAAAACATCAGGCGACCAGCCTTGATACTTTGGAAAAAGCTCATGCTATCGGCCAGTCAGCCGGACTGCGCTATGTCTATTTGGGCAATGTGCCCGGTCATGATTTTGAAAACACTTATTGTCCCGAATGCAATGAATTGGTTATTAAAAGAGTTGGTTTTAGGATTTTACGTAAAGATATCAATGGCGCATGCAGAAGATGCCATAAAAAAATTCCTTTATTAACATCAGATAATTAAAATATATATAAATAAAATGAAGAAAATTATATCGCTGCTTCTAATAACTGTATTTATTATCCCGCATGCCGTATTAGCCGCAACAATAAATCCTAATAATATTATCAGCACAGAACAGCTTTTAGATTATCGTTCGATGTCGACCGCTAGAATACAGAAATTTTTAGAAAATAAATCCAGCGGTCTATCTGGCATGAAATTTAATGTTTTTGGCCAGTCAAAAACAGCTGCACAGATTATTTATGATGCTGCGAATTACTATAAAATAAACCCAGAGTACATTTTAACGCTATTGCAGAAAGAGCAAAGTTTAATAACCACAACTATCCCGAAACAATCACAAATAGACTGGGCAACTGGTTACGGTTGTCCCGATGGCCGGCCATGCGATCCGCAATACAGAGGTTTTTTTAATCAGATAAATTGGTCTACAAAAAGAATCGTTGGCGATTGGTATCTTGGCGGTATTGAGAAAAATGGACGAACTATATCAGGCTGGGGTCCTGGTATTACGAAAACAACGCTGGACGGCATAAAAGTAACGCCTGAAAACTCCGCAACTGCTGTTTTGTATACATATACGCCTTGGGTAGGCAAATACGGCGGAGGCGATCAGCGTTGGGGCGGCGCAACTTTAACCGGCAAGCTTTGGCAAGATTGGTTTGTAACGAATTACCCGGACGGCAGCCTATTGCAGGCAGCGGGCCGGCCTGGAGTTTATCTGATTAAAAACGGCAAACGGAGAGCTTTTTGGTCGCAGTCAGCCTTTCTGGCTAATTACAACAAGAAAAACATAATTACAGTTTCACAATCTGAGTTAGATGCTTATGAAGATGGTCCACCGATAAGATTTCCCCAATACAGTCTGCTGCAGAGCCCAGCCGGTAAAATTTATTTGCTTGACGGAATTTACAAAAGAGAAATTGAATCTAACGAGATCTTCAGAAAAATCGGATTTAATCCGGAAGAAATAATCCCGGTTGAGGATTCTGATTTAAACAGTTATGAAAACGGCAAGCCTATCACCATGGACAGCATTTATCCGACCGGCATATTGCTGCAGTCCAAACAGACCGGTGGTGTTTCGTTTATCCAAAACGGAGTCAGGCATCCTATCTGGTCAAAAGAAATTCTCGTATCCAGATTCCCTTCATATAATCTGACACTGGTTGACGACTCGGAGATAAATTCATTCCGACCAGGCGATCCGTTAACTTTCAGGGACAGCGAGATTATAACTTCTCCGGGCACAAGAGCCGTCTACGTCATTTCAAACGGACAGCGGCGCAGAATCACCTCGTCTGATGTTTTTAATTCACTCGGCTATAAATGGGAAAATATCGTCTATACATCCGATGCTGCCCTGATGCTGCATCCGGAAGGCGCGCCGCTTACTCTGCAATAAAATGCCCGTAGTCTTTTGCAGCTTTGTCCCTCATCCGCCAATTATTGTGCCGTCGGTCGGCCGGGAACAGTTTAGATTTGTAAAAAAAACAGTTGCCGCGTTAAAAGGGCTGGGTGATAAATTTAAAAACGCCAGACCGGAATTAGTCATTTGTGTTTCTCCCCACGGTACCGTGCATCCGGACACTTTTTTAATTAATTGTTCCACGACATTTACTGGAAATCTGATTCAGTTCGGTGACCCAACCGTAAATTTGTCTTATGACGGCAATCCGGCATTCTGCTCGAGATTATACGAAATGGCTAAATTGTCAAAAATACCCGTTCAAACAATCGAGATATCTGAATTAGACCACGGAGTAGTAGTACCGCTGTATTATCTGGCTGGCAATAAAAAAATAAGCTTGGTTCCGACCAGTTACTGCTGGTCGAATTTAATAACGCATTTCGACTACGGAAATTTAATTTACCAATCCTTGGAGAAAAGCAGTCTGAGAGTTGCCTTAGTGGCTTCAGGCGATTTGTCGCACAGGCTGACCCTTGACTCGCCGGCCGGCTACTCGCCGAAAGGCAGTATTTTTGACAATAAAATATTGGAATTGATTTCGTCCAAGCAAACCAATGAAATATTAAATCTGGATCAAGCTTTGATTGAGGCGGCTGGCGAGTGCGGCTATCGTTCATTAATCATATTGCTGGGGTTTCTGAGCAATATCGATTATCAACCAAAAATCTTATCTTATGAAGGCCCTTTTGGGGTCGGTTATTCCGTAATTGATTTCAAAATATAACATGGATATTTATACGTCTTTAGCCAGAACCACCATCAAACATTATCTTTATAATGAAGAGTATTTGAAAGTGACGGCGGATTTAGACCAAAGTTTATTAACTAAAAGAGCTGGCGTTTTCGTCAGCCTGCATATTAAAGATGATTTACGAGGCTGCATGGGTTCGATAAATCCGACGCAGTCAAATTTAGCCTTGGAAATAATAAATAATGCGTTTGCTGCCGCTTTCAACGACCCACGATTCATGCCAATCACTAAGTCTGAAATAAATAAAATAAAAATTTCAGTTGATATATTGTCCGCTCCGGAAAAAACAATAGTCAGCAAATTGGATCCTAAAATTTATGGCATAATTGTTAAGAAAAGTAGTAACGTAGGAGTGCTTTTACCTGATATCGGAGGCGTTGACACGGGTAAACAGCAGCTGATGATTGCCTGCCAAAAAGCCGGAATTGAATATGATCTGAAAGATTACGAAGTATATCGTTTCAAAGTAGACCGATACCATGAATAAATTTGCTGCCATAATACCGGCAATAAGATTACCCAGAAAATTGTCGGAATTTGACTACGAGGTTCCTCCAGACCTGGCCGATAATTTAAAACTCGGACAGATTGTTAAAATTAATTTCAGAAACACGATAATCAACGGCGCGATTTATAGACTGAGCCATGTCAGTAACGATAAGGACAGATCTTATAAAAAAATTATTAGGGCTGTTAACGGCTTATTTATCAATAGTTTGCAAATTAAGCTGCTGGAACAATTTTCAGAATATTTTTTTGTGTCAAAAAGCACTGTCTTAAATATAATTTTAAATTCCCTGCCGTCTAGATACCAATCAGATAATATTTCGGCCAGCAATAATTGCCAAAAAAATAATAAACAAGGCCGAGACTTACTAGTTCATTATGACGATAAAAAAATAAAATATGATTATATTATAGATAATTTAATAAAAAAAAATCTTCTCATAATAACGCCGGAGATATCCAAAGTAAAATTATATGAATCGCTTCTGGCCAAATACAATCCCATAGTATTTCACCGCCAGCTGACCAGAAATAAATTTTGGAAAAATTATACCGATCTATTCAGCCAAAAAAGTAATTTGGTAATCGGTACGCGGACAGCTCTTTTTATGCCATTTTCTAAGCTTGATTGTCTTATTATCGATGATGAGGATAATCCGAACCATCGTCAGTCAGAACAAAATCCCAGATTTCACACTGAGCAGGTGGCAAATATTTTAAAAAATATCACTGGATGCCGAATTATTTATTTCAGCACGGTCCCGCGGCTTACTACTTACTACAAATGCGTTAATAAGCAGATAGACCAGCTTAGATTAAACCTTAAAACGCCGATCCACAAGCCTATTTTAATTGATTTAAAAAAAGACAGAAAAATCGGCAATTACCTTTCAATCAGTGAAAAATTGCAATCAATATTGGCAAATAATATCAAAGAAGGTAAAAAAACCATTCTATTTTTAAACAAAACTGGTCTATCAAAAAACCTGGTTTGTTCTGACTGTGGTTATGTCCACCGCTGCCCGCGCTGCCATAATAATCTGACAATCCATAAAAAAGGCAAAAAAGATAATGTGCTGACCTGCCACATATGCAATTATACAGTTGATGAACCCCTAAACTGTCAAAAATGCAAAGGCCAAAGATTTAAAAATTCCGGCTGGGGGCTAGAAAAAAGTTTCCGTGAACTTTCACTTTTATTTCCAAAAGCTAATATTTCCATAATCGATAGATCAGATCAAATAAATAAAAACATCGACATTGCGCTGTCAACCAATAAGCTTATTAGCGACGAGGTTATTAAAAAATTTGATACGACAGCGTTACTTTCGGCGGATGTGCTTCTTAATCTGCCCGATTTCACCGCCGGTGAAGCGACTTTCAGGCATCTACACGAATTAATACGTATTTCTAATTTTCGCAAAAAACAAGTTTTGATACAAACATTCCATCCAGATAATCCAGCCGTAAAATATAGTCTGAATTTGGATCTGGATAACTTCTACAAACAAGAATTAATGGAACGTAAAGATTACGCGTATCCGCCGCAGAATGAGCTGGTACGCTTGATAATTAAAAATAAGAATAAGAATAAAATAATTAAGCGTTCGGCCGAACTATTTGCCGAGATAAATAAAAAAATCATACCGTCCGGCGTTGAAATAATACAGCCCGGTCCGACTTTTGTGGAAAAAATACGAGGCCAGTATCGCTGGCAATTGATAATAAAATACAATCCCAGTCATTTCAATTTTGTAAAATCTTTGATACAATTAACCGGCGATGACTGGCTAATCGATATAAATCCTAATAATCTACTAACCGCATAATCTTATGAAATTAAAAATAATAACGGAGGGCGACCCGAGACTCAGAAAAAAATCGCTTCCGGTTGAATTGAATAAGATAAAGGATTTAAAATATTTTATCAAAGATCTGACTCAGGCTATGTACGAGGACGACGGAATTGGCATCGCTTCCCCGCAAGTTGGCGAGAATATCAGGCTGATAGTCGTAGCCACCGCTGACGGCCCGCTGGTAATGATAAATCCGGAGATTAAAAAAAAGTCTTGGGGGCAGGAAAACGGCGAGGAAGGATGTTTAAGCGTTCCGGGTGTTTTTGGAATCGTAAGAAGGCATAAATCGGTTAGGGTGAAATATTATGACAAACAAAACTCAGAGTCTTTTATGAACGCCAAAGGATTGATGGCTAGGGTTATTCAGCACGAAATTGATCATATTGACGGTATACTTTTCATCGATAAAGCAAAAAATATTGTAAAAACCGGCCTTAAGAGTAAGAATGCTATTTAAATGGTTAAACAAAAAAAGATAGTATTTTTTGGCACCCCTTATTTGGCAGTTCCTTTTTTAAAGGAATTAGCTAAATATCACAAGATAGTCTCTGTGGTCACTCAACTGGATCGTCCCTTGGGCCGCAAGCAAAAAATCACTCCCACGCCGGTTAAACTGGCGGCAGCTGATTTAAATATACCAGTTATCCAGCCGACAACCTTAAAAAATATTTCCGTGCATGAGTTATTAAAAAAGCTTGAAGCGGATATTTTCGTGGTTGTTGCTTACGGATTGATATTTCCCAAGAATGTAATTGATCTGCCGAAAATCGCCACGATTAATGTTCACCCGTCAATATTGCCTAAATATCGAGGCGCTAATCCCATAGCCGAACCAATACTGAATGGTGATGCCGAGACCGGCGTGTCAATTATGATTATGGATGAGGGGCTTGATACTGGACAGGTTATTGATATAAAAAAAATCAGCCTGGATAAAAACGAAACCACTCCATCGCTTATCGAAAAAATTATTGAAATCGGACCAAGTTTTCTCTGCCAAACAATAAAAAATTATCTGAACGGCAAAATTATACCGCTGCCTCAAGACAATGATAAATCAAGCTTTACGAGACAGCTAAAAAAAGAGGATGGAAAAATTAATTGGCGTAAAGATGCCCGGTTAATCGAAAGACAAATCAGGGCTTATCGACCCTGGCCCGGCAGTTACACTTTTTGGAACAAGCAAAAAATTGAAGTAATAGAAGCGGAAATATCTTACGAAAAGACTGGTTATCCGCCGGGCAGAGTATTCATGAAAGAAAATACAGTTATGGTGGCTGCGGCAAAAAATAGTCTTGTCATGAGAAAAATTAAACCGCAATCAAAAAGAATAATGACGCCGGAAGAATTCATTAGGGGGCATAAAGATTTTATAAATTCAAACTTAGATTAAGCTCATCTCACTTTCTTGGTTACATGAAAACCGAGGTACTTGCCAATCATCAGTCTTGTTTGAGCTTCGGTTGCCGGCAGCGATCCAAAAATAATCATGCAAATGGGAAATAAAAGCCACTGCAGCAACATTATCAGGAATTTCGGATAAGAGCCCCTTTGTTTTTTGTAAGGCAGAAGATAAACGCTTAATACGGCGCTGACCAGCAAACCAATCATCGCCGCCGACATTAAAATCTGCAGAACAGCCGGAGCATTATGAGCAATTATGCTGTTTTGTGTTTCAGCCGTTTTTATCCTAAGCGGTATATAGCCCAGCACAAAAATTATTATCGGCGCGGTGGCCCATGAATACATCCCCTCGCTTAAATTCCATAAATATCTTAATTTTTTTACAAAAGAAATTTTTTTATTTTTTGCGAAGTTCCACACTAAATAAGGAAAGTGTTCAACTCCCCAGGCCCAGCGCCTTTGCTGTTTATAAAGATTAACAAATCCCTGCCAGATGTTTTTGCCCGCCACTGCATCCATTGATATGGGTATATGCATTGATTTTACCTTGTAATCGCCGTCGTATTTTAATAATCCTTGCAGGAATATCCTGGAATCCTCTGTGACAATGTCATTTTGCCAAAAGCCAACATCAACCAGAGTTTTAAAGCTCATACTATGCGAAGAAAATGTAAATAAACGCTCTGGCCGCAATTGTTCGCTCATCAGCCAAAACGTCGTACTGTTGGAAACGACTCTCATAATTGCCGGCACATCCCATATATTGTTATTAAAAAGCGGTACCGGCTGATAGCTGAAATGCGTCCTTTTTGGCTCGGTCAGATAATGATACGTAACGTAGCTGAAATACTGCTGGTGGGCGCATGTGTCCACGTCAAAAGATGACACTATAATATTTTCATACGGTAATTTTAATTCATCAATCATCTTCTTTGCCTGATGGCCGGCCCAGGCCGTATTAGAACCCTTGCCCGGCACCTCACCAGGCAACCCCTTAGGATGAAGCGTTACCAGAAATTTAAAAAACTTATCCGAAAACTCTTGTTTGAGCATTTCTCCATTTCTAAGCGCGTTTTCTTTGTCAGCTTCTTCCAGGCATAAAACAACCATCATTTTACCATTCGGATAATCAACGTTTTTTAAACTCTCAAAACTCATACGGAGGACTTCAATTGGCTCTTTATAAGTCGGCATAAACACAATGTGGTATATACTCTCCCAGTTTTTCAAACCTCGGCATTTTTCCAGCCAGTCAATTTTAGAATCTTGTTTATATTTTCTAAACGACAGAATTATGTATATGATTATATAAATTACTCTGATTAACCAATACAGATCAAAAATTATAATGAAATATATCGCCCAAAGCGGTTTAATTAAAATTAGCAGTATAATTCCCAAAAAAGTTATCCAGATAGATAATCCCGGGATAACTTCCAATAGTCTATATTTTTTATAGTCTGATAAGCCCATTGTGACTATTTATTCGTAGCGTAATGCTTCAATCGGATTTTTACGAGCCGCCTTGGTGGCCGGCGCGATGCCAAATAGAATACCCACAAACACGGATATGCCCATAGCCATTAATATTGCCTCCGGCGTTACAGATGTAGGAATGCCGAACTTGATATCAATTATTCTGGAAACTATATAAGCCATTATAAAGCCGATAATTCCCCCCAGCAGGCTAATAATACCTGACTCAATTAAAAATTGAGTTAAAATATTGCCGTCAGTCGCGCCGACCGCCTTCCTGATTCCAATCTCCTTTGTCCTCTCGGTTACTGACACCAGCATGATGTTCATAATACCTATGCCGCCGACGATTAACGAAATAGCTGCAATACCGCCGATCGCGTTGGTAATAATTCCTAAAACATCATTAAACAATTCCAGCATATCGTCTTTGGTCAGCAAGCTGAAATCTTCCAAACCTTCATGCCTGTTTTTTAAAACGGTTTTTATCTCTTCAACTTTTTTATCAACCAAATCCGAGCTTTCAGCTCGAGTAAATATTCTATGAATAAGTTCATTTTCGTTTATGTCAAAAGCCAGGGTCATGGGAATAATAATCAGATTGTCGAAAGGCGTTTTTCCGCCCAATATGCTTTCAACCTCGTCTTTTTCTTCCATTATTCCAATGATTTCCACTTCTCTTTTTGCTAAAGTTATTTTTTTGCCCAGCACGCTTTCAGGCGCCTCTCCCGGAAATAGATTTTCTTTGACTACGTAGTCTAAAACAACAACGGCGGAGCGATTATCAATGTCTGCTTGATCCAGCCAGCGTCCATACTTCACATTTTTATTCATTATTTTTTCAATGTGCAAACCAGATCCGGCTATAAACGATCCGCTTGATTGGCGCTGGCCAACCGTGGCCACACCATTAATCAGCGTAAGAGCATCAGTTTCCATCAATCCATTAATTTCGGATATTGCCCGCATATCATCTAACGTTAAGCTGCTCTGACCGACAAAAGAAGCCGGATTTATACCGTCTTCAGAATCTATTTTACCGGGTATCGCCATAATTATATTGCTCCCAAAATTCCCAATTTGTTTACTTACTTCAGAACGCACTCCTTCACCGATCGAAATTAGTGTTATCACGGAAAAAACACCAATGATAATTCCGAGCATTGTTAAAAATGACCGTAATTTATTGGCCTTCAAGCTAGTAATGGATAAGTTTATATCTGAGAAAAGCATATTATTTTTCGTTTAACTGGCCGTCAACCAATTTAAAATGACGATCGGCGTACTTATCAATCTCAGGATCATGAGTCACCAGTATTATCGTCCGACCGGTTTTATTCAGATGGCTTAAAGCCGTCATTATTTCACAACCTGATTTAGAATCAAGGTTCCCGGTCGGCTCATCAGCTAAAATCACTTTGGGATTATTTACCAAAGCCCGGGCAATGGCGACGCGCTGTTTCTCGCCGCCAGATAAGTTAACGGGCAAATATTTTTTTCGATGTTCTAATCTTACCAGCTCAATAAGTTCATTTATCTTTAATTGCTTTTCCTTAGCTGTTTTGTTTGTGTAAGTTAAAGGCAAGGCGATATTTTTTGCCACCGTCAAACGTGGCAATAAATTAAACGTTTGAAATATAAATCCGACTTCCTCACGCCTCATGCGCGGCAAGTCTTTTTTTCGCAACCCTGTAATATTGACGGCATTTAAAAAATATTGACCGGAATCAGGAACATCAAGCATGCCGATTATATTCATAAGCGTTGATTTGCCCGATCCCGACGGTCCCATGATAGAAATAAAGTCACCGCCGTTTACTTCTAAATTCACGTTTTTCAACGCTTGAAAAGGGTTGCTAGTATTACTATTGAATATCTTATTTATTTTTTTTAATTGTATTAGCGCCATAGTTTATCAACTTATCAAGTATAGCAAAAAAGTCAATTTAATCAAACAAAAGGCCGGGCTAGTTATACCTATCCCGGCCCGTAAAAGACAATCAGATTATTCGGCGGGGGTGGCTGGTGTTTCTTCAGTTGGCTGCTGATCGCCCTCTGGATTTTGGCCTTCGTCATCAATGTAAATCACAACTTCACCTCCTTCCAAAGGAATTTAATTTTAAGAATATCTTATCGTGTCTTTAAGCTGATTAGGATTTTCAGTTGATATAATATACAAGTATTTCTTATTTTTAACAGTTATCTGTATAGCTGGACCATTTGAGGCTGAATATATTATTCGGCGCTTACTCGGTTGAAAATATATGCCATAATTGAGAAAACGCTTTGATGTTATATTTACCGTCTCGACCCGTGCAATATTAGTCAGCTCAATCTTTTTTCTGAAAATACCGAATCCAAAAATCAAATTTCCGCCAATAACTTTTATCTGATATCGCCAAAAACTATGGACAACAATTATAGCTATCAGGAGCTCGGCTGTTAAAATTATGCGATACCAGGCTAAATAGCCAAGATTAAGCGCGGTTATCCAGTAACCTATGCCAATCGCGAATAATGAAATTAATAAAAACATTATTAACAGCCAACGATTAGAGGTCCGTTCCTCGCAATATTTCATTGTTTAATTTTATCAAAGCGGCGAGATGTTCGCAAGTTTTTATTTTATTTGAATATTTTTTCCGTTAGAATCAAAGCTTATTTCATCACCCGCTTTAATCTTATTGGAAATCATGGCCAGCGCCAGCGGATCCAAGATATCGTGCTGGATTACTCTCTTTAACGGCCGGGCGCCATAATTTGGATCATAACCTTTTTCAGTCAGATAACTCTTCGCCTTAGCCGTAATACTGATATTGATTTTCTTCTCTGCCAGTCTAGCGGTAACGACGGCTAATTGCATTTCTACTATTTTCATCAAGTCTGTTTTTTTCAGGCCGTTGAAGATAATGGTTTCATCTATTCGATTTAAAAATTCTGGTTTAAAATGGCTGCGCATTAATTCCATTATTTTATCACGCATAATTTTTTCATTGCTGTTTTTCCTGGTTTTTTCGTCAAAACCCAGCCCGCCCCTTTTTGCCATATCCAATATCATATCCGAACCGATATTGGAAGTCATAATTATTATGGTATTTTTAAAATTTACAAGCCGGCCTTTAGCGTCAGTCATTCTCCCGTCATCCAGTATCTGCAAAAGGATGTTAAAAACATCGGGATGGGCTTTCTCAATCTCGTCAAACAGGATAACCGAATAAGGCCGCCGTCTTATCATTTCGGTCAGCTGTCCGCCCTCTTCATAGCCGACATACCCGGGCGGCGATCCTATTATTTTTGAGACTGAGTGCTTTTCCATGTATTCTGACATATCCAGCCTGATCATTGATTCCTCATTATTAAACATAAATTCAGCTAAGGCTCTAGCTAATTCTGTTTTCCCTACCCCGGTTGGTCCCAGGAAGATAAATGAACCAATTGGCTTATTTTCTTCTGAAATTCCAGCTCGTGAACGTCTAACGGCATTTGACACCGCTAAAATAGCTTCTTCCTGCCCAACCACCCTCTTTGTTAATTCCTGCTCCATGCGGGATAATTTACCAGCCTCGCTTTCCAACATTTTTGACACCGGTATCCCTGTCCAGCGAGACACAATTTCAGCAATATCTTCTTCACCTACTTCTTCTTTTAAGATTTTACCTTCTTTTTGGACTTTGGCTAATCTTTGCCCTTCGTTTTTTATGGTTTTTTCCAGCTTAGGTATTTCACCATAACGTATTTCAGCCACCCGCTCCAACTCGCCTTTTCTTTCTTTTATATCCGCTTCATTCTTTAGGTTTTCAATCTGCGATTTGGCTTTTCTTATCTTTAAGATAATTTCTTTTTCAGCCCGCCATTGAATTTCAAGCTTTTTTGCAGATTCACTAATGGTTGAAATTTCTTTTTTCAAGCCGTTTAATCTGTTCTTGGAAACTTCATCTTTTTCTTTTTTCAAAGCCCGCGCTTCAATTTCCAATTGTCTTTCTTTTCTTTTTAACTTATCCAGCTCTTCTGGCATTGAATCGATCTCCATGCGCAAGGCTGAAGTCGCCTCATCTACCAAATCAACCGCTTTATCAGGCAAAAACCTGTCACTGATGTAGCGCTGCGATAATTCAACGGCGGCAACAATTGCCGGATCGGTTATTCTGACGCCGTGGTGTATTTCGTATTTTTCTTTTATTCCTCTGAGAATGGCAATCGTATCGTTAATACTCGGCTCACCAACATAAACTGGTTGAAACCGTCTTTCTAAGGCGGCGTCTTTTTCAATATATTTTTGGTACTCCTTGAGCGTAGTAGCACCGATAGCGTGCAATTCGCCTCTGGCCAGGGCTGGTTTAAGCATATTGGATGCATCAATGGCGCCCTCGGCACCGCCAGCGCCGACAATGGTATGCAATTCATCTATAAAAAGAATAATATTACCAGCAGCTGCCTTAATTTCCTTTAAGACCGCTTTTAATCTGTCTTCAAATTCTCCTCTAAATTTTGAACCAGCCACTAAGGCGCCCATGTCAAGAGAGATTAACTCTTTGTTTTTTAGACCCTCCGGCACATCGCCCTTGACTATCCGCTGGGCCAAGCCCTCGACAATAGCCGTTTTACCCGTACCTGGCTCGCCTATCAATACAGGATTATTTTTCGTCCTTCTCGATAGTACTTGCATAACACGCCTAACTTCGTCATCGCGGCCGATTACCGGATCTAATTTTTTTGTTCTGGCCAGCGCGGTTAAATTGGTGCTGTATTTTTCCAGCGCCTGGTATTTACTTTCCGGATCCTGATCCGTTATCCTTTGCGTACCACGCACTTCTTTAAGAACTTTTAAAACATCCTCGCTTTTAATGCCGTTTCTTTTTAGAATTTCGGATACTTTTTTATCCACGTCAAAAATAGCTAAAAAAATATGTTCAGTGCTTATGTATTCGTCTTTAAGGTTTTCCGCCACTTTTAAAGCCTGATCTAACACGTCTTTAAGGTTTTTCGTAATAAAAATTTGAGCGATCCCTCCGACCGGAATCTCTATCTTGGGAATTTTTTCTATTTCGCCGAAAAAGTCTGATTCTAATTTTGCCGGATCAACGCCAAGTTTCCTTAATATTGGCAAAACCACCCCGTCAGTTTGGGTAATTAAAGCAACAATCAAATGCAACGTATCAATCTGTTGTTGTTTTTTTTCCGAGGCAATTCTTTCCGCCCTCTGCAGGGCTTCCTGGGCTTTTAAGGTGAAATTATTTGGATTCATATTTTTCATTAATTACTCAACATTAATGATATAACGCTAATTAGCACTTGTCAAGCGAGAGTGCTAATATGATCTTTTTTAACATTTTTTTAAAATAAACTAAGTTTTGGTTAACTAAAAAACGATCTTTTCCTCTGTAAGTAGAGGGGTTTTAAATTAAAAAGAAAAAGCCATCCACAGAAGCAGACTACACGGCCGATTGCGCATTTTGAACTGGCGATTAATCGGTAATGTCTTCTGTGAACGGCTGAAGGGACGGGGACAGCCATGGGAATGGCCCTTTTGCCGTGCCCTGCTCAAGGACCGGCTGTCCCCTTTTGGGCCCCGCCCGGACCCCGAAACGATGGACTAGGGGGCGGTGATATGGTTGCTTAGCGCGGATTACCGAATTTCGGGTACCTCGCAGAACTCATCACCACCTTCACCCCATCATCTAATTTAACGAACTTTATGCATATATTTTATTTTATCATTTCAAAAATGTCAATAATTATTTTTTATATCCTATAGGCATAATGACAACCGGCTTCCATAGCCGGTCAACGTTTAATATTTCTACTATTTTTTTGTTGATAAATCCACCTACCCAAACAGCCGATAAGCCCTGGCTAACCGCTTCCAACCAGGCATAACTGGCGGCGATTGTCGCATCTTGTATGCTGTATAATTCACGGCCCCGATGGCCATAGTTTATTGAAGATCTTGACGGAACAGCAAAAAATACCAACACCACCGGTGCCTGGGCAATAAAAAACTGAAAATATGCTGCTTTCACCAGCGATTTCTTAGTCTGTTCATCTCTGACAATACATAACTCCCGGGCTTTTAAATTACCAGCCGAGGGCGAACTATGAGCCACTTTTAAAATTTCCTTAAGTTTATGCTTATCAATTTCCGTAGCCCGGAATCTTCTTATAGAATGCCTTTTTTTGAACAATTCATGCATGTTGTAATGATATCATAAAAAAAGAGGACTTTCATTCGTCCTCTAGGTTATAATTGAGATACGGAATTGGCTCGTCATCAAAAAAAATCAGCTGTGATGTCATGTTGTTAATTGGTCTGATATCACCTCTTTTAACAGGCGACGCGATTCTTTTTCCTACTTTTAAATGATGGGCGATGGCGCGCAGGCTCAGGGATTCTTGCCTCAAATACCGACAGACATAAGGACCGAATCTCCTGGCATCAGGATGAATCCACCCAGCTGGCTCATCAAAGACTTCGATTGTTACGGTATCGCTTTCGGCCACTGCCTTGATTAGCAACCAGTCATCATATTGCACACTGGGCTGGTTTTTACTGACTTCATCATCAGCCGCCACGGCTGAACCGGCAATCGCACCGTATGGTCCCATCAGCATATAGCCGATTAACCCACCGCCGATCGCCGCCCCACTCACATCTCCGCCGATGATTGTCGCGCCCTCAGTCGTATGATAGACAAAACTGACGATAGTGCCACGGAAATGATCTACTGCCAATGTTGAATCCTGTATCGACAGTTCTATCTTTTTGGCCAATTCTCGAGCCTCTTTTTCTTCAACCGTTGGACCTTTTACGCAACTCGTCACTGAAAAGACACTCAGTATTATTGTCCAGCACCACAGGTTAATTTTCATAAACCACTCCTCCTTTACTGTATACACCGCCGATCGTTAGATGGCCGGGTGATATCCCAAGCAACATCGTTCCTCACTACAAAACTCAATCGATACCATCAGCTAAGATTGTGACTGTTGAATTGTGGTTTTTCGATCTCTATGTCAGCCCTCCTCAATTCTCGTTTCCAATATAAAATGAGCTAGCTAATGTTAGCTTTTATCTCAAACTTTTGCAATATTAATTTTATCTTAAAAGATAATCAATTAATTCATACAGACGCCGGATACCGCGTTTAATTTCACTATCCGGCCGGCTGCTCGCCGTTAAATCAGCCAGAATTGTACCGACGGCGCGTTCCAGTATACTGGCTCTGGCTAATTCCTGATAATTTTTCCATATCACCGATCGACACCGATAATTCCGTCACAATACCACTAATCGAGGGATTAACACTGGCGCTTTCTGAAACTACAATTTTTCCGCCTCCTGATACTGTTGAGACAAGGGTGCCCTTAACAACTTCGGCTGTTTTATAGCTCACCTGGCTTTTATCAGTCCGCGACCTAAAAAAATAGTAACCGCCGACGATAACAATAACAATCACCAGGCTAATGACGATTTTTCTTTGTTTCATGTTATTAACAAAAAATAAAAATTTAGTAACTGAACATTATTAAATATTTTATTGAAGGTCACTTGTTTAATAAAAAAATCAGGCCTTGCTTATGATTTCAGTTAATTATTTCAACTAATTATACTACAATAAATTTTGTATATTTATTTCAGTTTATGGGATGAAATATAATGGCCGGTTATTCTGTATTACTGGTGAAGCGGGTCAGTCGCGCCAATGGCCGGATAAAAGTAATCAGGGCGCTGGCTGACCCCGAATTCCGGCCTTGGCTATATCTAGCCTCTCTAGATGCGGCTTGGCCGAAATAGAATAATAATTAAGCAGGAGTAATACATGAGTAAAAAAGTTATTTTATCAGTAGCCACGCTGGCTGGAATCGGCCTGATAACTGCCGGCGCAGTCTCAGCCTATGGCGGTTTTGGCTTCGGTTTTGGATCAAGTATCGAACCGGAAGAAGCTGCCAGCATGGCCGATAAAAAATTTCAGGCCCAAGCGGATATTCTGGAAACAGACGTTGAGAGAGTAAAAAATGCCTGGTCGGAAGGCAAACGAATGAATGAATTAGCAGAAGAATTGGGAATAGATGAAGACACGCTCAAAACTCGAATGCAGGAACAACGCCTGGTCAGGATTCACGAGCAATTACAAGCAATGACTGATCAGGGCGTGATAACACAGGATCAGATGAATAAGCGCCTTCAGTTTATGGAAGAAAATGCCGATTCTTGTCAGGGCTTTGGCAAAGGCATGGGCCATCGCGGCGGCGGCTTCGGTCTTGGCTTATAAAAAACCATTTACCCCCTAAATAAAAAGGGCTCGCTCTTATAAGCGAGTTCTTTTTTGTATTCTATTATTTTACTCGGTAGCTATCATATCAAGCTGTTTAATTTTTTGAACAAATAAATATCTATTTTCTGTTTATTTCATATTTTAATAAATCATAAAACCTATTTTTTGCTTCTAATTCAAGCCATGGTTTATGACCGCATTTAGCAAGTAAATATGCTCTAAAATCGCTTAAATTTGTCTTTAAAGGCGTGTTTACTCCATTAAAGGAGTGTAAATCATATTCGCCATGAAAGGCTGATACCGGGCATTTTATGCGTTGAGCCATTTTTAATAGAATTCCATTATTTCTTAAAGCATTTGCTTCTGGCCAAACATTGCTGTAAATATCAAAATCATATTTAATTTCAACAGTATCTTTAGCACATTTATATGAGTCTGCCTTTTCCATTAATTTTCCAAAGGCCGCAAATAATTCATTTTTTCCTTTAACATCGGGATCAGCAAAGACAAAATAGATAACAACCAAATAGTTATGATAATAAAAGTAATATTTCTACCCAATCTAAAAATATAAGGATCAAATGTCATAACTACTTGGTGATCTCCAGCTTCTAGCTCGAAGCCTCGTAAAGATCCATCTACTTGGTATAAGCGATGCGATTGACCGTCAACTGTTACACGCCACCCTGGGTAATAATTTTCACTAATTACCATGAAGCCAGGATTTTCAGTATACACGCTTAACTTAACTTCATTTGGCTCATGTTTTAATAACTCAATCTGGCGATCTCCAAGGTTATATTTTCTGGGCATAAAATCGTCTTTTTCCCCATCTACCCAGGCCGTAGTCTTCAAATCAGACTTTATTAGTCTATGTATTTTTTCCTTTGGTTGTTTATCCGTTAACCTTTTAACCTCATTAACAAACCAAGCGTATTCTGGCTGACCAGTGTTTTTATAAATGTTTTCAGCAACGGGCTCCCATTTTAAATCATACCCATCAAAAGAATCATTGTAATAATAACGCACGTTCAACAAATCCATTACCCGGTTAAAAAAAACTTTATCAATATTGCCCGTATTTAGCAATTCAGAATATGTCTTCAGATTTAGTGGGTTATATCCACTCGTCATTTTAATTTTTGCTGGTGCTGTGAATTGGTCACGAGCCGTTGCATGAACACGGAAGTTGTCATCTGGATCATCTAACAAAAATAATTGAGTTGCTGAGTGCCGAACACTAGTCTCTGTATATCCAGAAATCGCCACTGATTTATTAATTATTGTAAAACCAAGCAAATCACATAAAATAAACATTGATAAAAGCAAAGTCATTTTATTTCTCGATATTTTTTCATTAATATACCGACTTATTACTAATAAACTTACCGCTAAGAAGAGCATACTGACAGTTAAACCCGCAAAAATATTTAGAACTTTCCATTTACTAGTAAATGATTCAACCGACATAAATGTAACGGCTAAAAAAAGAATTAATAAGGTGCCGACTAATAGTTTTGTTATTTTTTTAAGCTTAACGCTTACTTTTCGTTCTTTTTCTACAGACAAAGAAAACAGATAATGCAATCCGTACCCAGATAAAATTATTAAGCAAAAGAGCATTAGCCCTGCTACATTTGAAGGTGCTCTAATTTTGTCAAATAATGGCAAATATTTATAAAATAGAGGCTGGATAATAAAAAATTTTCCCAGTACATAGGACAAAACTACCAAAGCCGCAATTAAATAAAAATATTTGTTCTTTTTTCTCGAGCAAGCAATTCCTATTATAACTAAAATAATAGTGGTAATACCGATATATAAATTATGCTGAGTAACGTCCCATGGCCCCCAGTACTCGCGCCACATTACAGCATCAAAATAATTTGGTACTATAAATGTAATCAGACTACGCGGTTCCAAAGACTCAGTCTGAGATATTTGCATTGAAATTTCTGAACGAAGGGATAAATCTGCAAACTCACGAGTTGGCAGAAGCTGGATCGCTGATAATCCAATTGCAGTTGTATTAAAAATAACGATCAATATCAAAAATTTTAAACTTGTTTTGTTGCGTTGGCTGAAAAATTTCCTCAAACCATAATTAAACACTAGTACATTCAAAAAAATAAATATCACTAAAGTTGATTGCATATGACCGGCAAGGATTATTAAAGCTCCTGTCATTCCGGCTAATAAGCCATTCAAAATAATCTTATTTTTAATAGATTTAAACAAAAAATAACAAACTAAAGGTAACCAAGCATAGGCATAAATAATACCTAAATGCGAAGCATGGCCAACCATAAAACCAGACAGAGTATAGATCATTCCAAGTAAAAATGCTATGTTCTTATTTCTAAAAAATTCATAAGCTAAAACATACATCATCAAGGCGGCAATTAATAGATGAAAAAATAAAAGCAGCTTAATTACGGTCAGATTGATTACACCAAAGACTATTAAAAGTGTGTGCAGAGGATAAAAGATAGCCGGCTGAGGATCGGCAAAACTTGGATACCCGGAATATTGATAAGGATTCCACAGGGGCAGTTTTCCTGTTTCCTGATACGATTGCTGAACAAAAGATAAACCATGATAATGTACATCAAATATATCCCAACGCAATGTAAACTCAGGAGACAGTAATTTAAAAAATCCTGCAGATAACAAGATAATAATCAAAACAATATAAAATTTATGAGTATCTAATATATTTTTCATTAAGCCGTTATTAACTTTACTGGGTGACAATGAGCATCCTCCATGCAACATATAGAGTAGTTAAAAGGTTGATTTTTTTGCCTATTTATTTTAATACATTAAAAAATCGCTCCAGCCAGCAGGCGTCGGCCTGACTACTTCCGGGAACGTGCCTTTAAATGAAGAATAGCCGTTATGTATTTCATATTCATCCATTCTGAAGCCCGGGGTGTCGCTGAGCCTCTGATTTATTTTATTTTCAAACCAATCTTCAGTCTGTTCTTTGTAAGTTTCAGGAATGTTGAAAATTCCTATTTTAGCCTTCAGAATATCTAATTGAATCTGATTCGTACCGATCTGATTGATCATCACTTTTATATAAACAGGAGCCTTTACGTATTTATTCAGCCGAGTAGAAATTTCAAGTCCACCCTCTATTTTTTTTACCTGAGTATCCGTAAAAATGGATTCCCTGCTCTCATGACGGTTAAGCCACGAGGTAATTTCTTCTGAAGTTGTGCTTGCCTCAACCGCCATTTGACCATCAAACGCCTCGATATTTCCGAGAGTGCCAATTTCATCGCCGGCAATAGTCAAGGGTATTTTTTCTTTTAGACTGGCGAGAGCTTCTTCACTGCTTTTTATCCCCAGATCTTTAGGCTGACTGTAGGGAAAAATTGATGATATAAACGGAAAGCTGTATATCCCGGTCGCCGCCACGCCGATTATCAATGCGAAAATAATTATGAATACGGCAACCAGTATTTTCCTCACTCGACGATGTTCGCCCTCGCCTTCAAATTTCTCTTCGTTCATTTTTTTGAAAATTACGATTATGATAAATTAAATCATGCAGTATAAAAGTTGCACCGATTAATAATAATGGTATCGGAATCAGTAAAAAAGCGCTTAGATTAAAGTTGTTTAAAGTCATAAAAAGATAAAATAAACCAAGTATAATAAATATTATGCCGCCGACCTTCTCCCACCGCCAAGCAATTAACAAAGTTATAATTACTGTGAAAGTCGGGATCATATGCATGACAATTGCTATTACCAGTTCTCTGGCCGTGTAAGATTCATCAAAAACATCAAGGGCAAAAAGACTGATAAAAACAGCGAATATTATCCCGGCTATCCTGGGCGCTAAAAATAAAGTTTTTTTCATTTTATTCATATTTAAAAATGTACTTAAAATTGACTGAATCCCCACTTGATCAAATGTTCAGTTTCCTGCGCACTGCTGTTTCGCCAAAGCGAAGGGTTACCTAATACAATGGCGGTGATTTCACGCCCTGTTTTATCTTTGGCCCGCGTCATCAGGCAATAACCGGCTTCATCTAAATAACCAGTCTTGCCGCCAATCAGATATAAATCAGAGCCGTGCACTAAAAGATTGGTATTTTCTATATGATGATAACGGCCGGTATTGATTATGTTAAAGTTATAAGACCGTGAAGTTGTGATCTGTGAAATACTAAATATGCTCAACGCTTTATCCGTCAGCTTTATCAAGTCTCTGGCTGTTGATTTATTCCTTACGTCCAATCCGGTCGGCTCATAAAATTTAGTGTCATTCATATCAAGTGACTCGGCTTTTTTATTCATTCCATTGACAAACTCGGCTTCCGGCAGTCCGGTTGATCTCGCCAAGGCTCGAGCCGCGTTATTAGCTGACCCGATTAACATTGTGTAAAAGAGATCTTTAACCGTCAGCGTTTCACCGGCGCTGGCAAACAATTTCGCGCCATAAGTCATGTCTTCAGACTGTAATTGAATAACTTTATCCCAACCTGGATTATTGTCTAAAAAAACAAGGGCGGTCATTAGTTTCGTCAAACTGGCGATCGGCCTAGCGAAATCGGCATTTTTTTCAAACAGAACCTCGCCCGACTGCTTATCCGATACAATTGCTGAGTCTGACGTGACCGCAGGCTGGCCGGGCAGATCGGCAAAAACAGCAACTTGGGTGTATGGAAAATGAATGAATGCCTTAATTGTGTGGTTCACCTCGTCGTCGAATGCCGGAATTATCTGCCATTGATTTGAAATGCGATTAAAAAATCTGAACTCGGCGCCTGAATAAGCCGAGTTGTATTGAAGCGCCAGGGCGATCGGCTTAGCCAAAACCGTCGGATTTGGCATCCGAATATCATATTGGAATACACCGCTAATCAAGCGTTTGTTCACGGGCATTTCAAATCCTTCAACTGACAGCTTTCTTACTTTAACCCAAGCGGCTTCAGATAACACTGCCGGCATTATTCCGACCCGAAATAAATTTTCGCTGTCAGCTATGGTATAACCGCGCTGGATTGTCGGCTCGTCCAAATATATCGCTTGTTCTGTCAAAATCTCCGCCCAGGCGTTATTCCCGATCAGCAAAAAACAGGCTGACATAATTGTTATATAGACCACCTTTCTCATATTTATATTCTACCTTTTTTTCTAAAAAAAACAACCCCGACAAACGGGATTGTTTTATATTCTTATTAACTTTATCTGGTAGCGTATAACTGCTCGGTCTGGCTGGCTATTTTTCGCCAATTGAATTCTTTCAGTACTGTTTGCCGGGCGTTTTTGCCGGTTTTTCTGGTCTGGGCCGGCTTTTTTATAAGTTCAGCTAACTTTTTATTAAGGTCGCTTACATCTTTATTTTTAAAAGCGTACCCGATAGTTTCTTTATTGGCTCTGATTACCTCCATATTTTCCGGTATGTTGCTCGCCAGAGCGCATTTTCCGAACCCCGCCGCCTCTAATAGCGCTATCGGCAAACCTTCGGCCTCAGATGGCAGTACAAATAAATAAGCGTTGCTGTACAGCTCCGACAGAATTTTTCCTTTTTGGAAGCCGGTAAATATAATTCTAGGATCGCCGCCCGCCTGCTCTTTCAGTTTTTTAACATAATCGTCCGTATAAAATGAACCGCCGGCGATAACCAGTTTTTTATCCGTCTTAAGGCTTCTGTAAGCTTCGATCAAATAGTGTATTCCTTTGTGGGGTATTAATCTCGAAACGGCCAATATATACTGATCAGCTATTAAGCCAAATTTACTTTTTATTAAATCAGCTTTTGACTTTTTCAGAAATTCTCTCGAAATTCCATTAGGTATGTAAATCGCTTTTTTTCCGAATATCCTAAAACAATATTTCTTGATTGACTGCGATACCGCGATTGTTTCATGGGGAAAAGTTAAGCTGGCCCATTCACCCAGCCAAAGCATATAGCGCGCGAACCAGCCCCATTTTTTATGATGCCGGTCAATGCAATGAAACGTGGCAACTACTTTGACTCGCCTGTTAAATATTCTTGGGATAAAGGATAACAATGACGGTCCAACTCCGTGATAATGAATTATGTCAAATTTTTGCGTTAGCGCGTGCAGAGACGATAAAAATGTATGCGTTATGGCATCAAAGTGTTTCATTAAAACCGTGGGCAGGCTGATCAGGTGAATGCCGCGATAAGTTTTTAATGACTTTCTTGTATAATACGGCCTTGAGTATACTGTCACGTCATGCCCTCTTTTTACCAACTGCAATGACAACTCTTCAACGTGGCGTTCAATTCCGCCAAATTTAGCTGGTATACCTTTTTGGCCAATCATGGCTATTTTCATATAATTACCCTCCCAATCAATTATTAACTGCGAATTTTAGCAGATAATAAAAGCCTTGTCAAGGCTAAACCATCAATTTTATTAAAACAATAAATTGCCTTATAGAATAAAAGGTTTATTTTATTTTAATTTATTTTTTATTCAACCACAATACCTTTGTTCCGGCTTAATGACTCCTGTAAATCAGAATTAAGCGCAGGATATATAATGGTTTGTTTTTCTTTACCCTTATATCCGCTTAAAACAGATTCGCCCAATAATTCAACCAGCTGGCCGACATCTTTTGAGTCTGGTGTTATATTTATTTCAAAGCTCGCGCTGATTGGTCCTTGTCCTTTGATAACATCACCAATATTCCAGGATATCATTCTGGCAGCCTGATCATATGTTACTTGCTGACCGGTGATGGTGCTGACATTGCCGACCCAGACGACGTTATTGGGCAGGCTGGCTTTAACTTGAGCTTCTTTCAAATTAACTTCGGCCGTATCGATGACCCAGAAAATTCTATAACCAGTTGTCATATTTTGCTTCGGTGGCAACGGACCGTATCCAAACTGTATACCGGCCATACTGTAATAATGAGCCTCAGCTACAAAATTAATTTTGGATCCGTCTTTCTCTTCTGATATTACTTCTTCGATTGTTTTTAGGGCTTCGAGATTCACGACCAAACTGTTTTCAGACTGCAATATATTAACATTATTTAACTTTTTATAGACTTTAAATTCAAATATTATCTTTTGATCTTTGGTTGCGGATTGACTGACGCCTGAGAAATTCAAGCTCCATTCCTGACCCGGCGAAATGCTTTCAATAATCCAGGCATCGCCCTCGTTTATCGCCTCGCTTGAAGATAAAAACAAATAATTACTTGGCCAGGAAACGTTTAAAACCAAGTCAGCAATGTCTATCTGTCCGTTATTTTTTATAACAACCCTGTTTTCATAAATCTTGCCGCCCTCAACACTGCCCGCTGACTTAAATGATAGTTCGAGGACAGACCGCGTCAATCTGATATTTTGCGAAACAGATTTATTGAAAGCGGCATCGCCGCTCTCAAAATTTATCAAGGCCTTCAAGGTTTTAGTCTCATTTAATTCACTAAAAACAGCACCCGAGATATTTAATGCCGTTCCCTGCTGACCGTATAACCGATCTATATTCCAGACATATTCAGTCAAATCCTTGTCTGAGCCCAGGAGGATAAAACCATCGGGCGGGTTTAGCGATACATTTATATTATTTATTTCTGATTCGGTCGGATTTTTTATTAATAGCTGCGCGTCAAATTTTTCACCGCTCATAATTTCATCTGGAGCGATTAAACTTACGTTTAATTCAGGATTGGGTAGCAAGCCGTCTGAAGTAAAATAAAATACGTTCAACGCGACCAGCACGAATATTACCAGAGCCAATATGGTATCAAAAATAAGATGACCCGCTTTTCTTTTTTTATAACGCGCGTGGTATTTCGCTGCCACCGGAGGCATTAAAATATTCAGTGTGCCGATATAAATATTTTTGAATGCACTTTCTTTTTTTGACTCAATTATCTCGCCCGGCAACGTTGAAATTATTTTTTTTCTGTTATCTTTTTCCATAATTAGTAAATATTTTTAGCGTAAGCGATAATATCAACGATCCCATCCTGGTCAATATCAGCGGTAGTTACTTCTATTCCGCCGCGGTATGACAAATTGTAAGCGAAAAAACCAGGCAAGACCATGTTTCCGTAATGATTCAATATTCTTACGTGCGGACCGCCGCCCGGACCAGCGCCGGTTATAATTTCAGCTTTACCGTCATTATTCAAATCAGCGACCGATACGCTGACGCCGCCTCTGAACCGCTCATCATACGCGAAATATCCGTATAAAGGCTTGCCGTTTTTATCAAAAATTCGCACATGAGGTCCGCCGGTATAGCCAGCTCCGGTAACTATCTCGTCAATACCATTACCGTCAACGTCACCCACAGCCACATGTACCCCGCCTCTAAAATGCTCAGCGTAGGCAAAAAATCCCGGATTCTTTAAATTACCGCGGCTGTTAAATATCCTGACGTGAGGCCCGCCGCCCAATTCAGTGCCGGTAACGATTTCCAACCGGCCGTCACCGTCAATATCACCCACATCAAAATTTATGCCGCGGTTATAGTAACTGCCGTACGGATAGAATTCCCTGGTCAAAAAACCATCAGCATTATATATTTGAATTTTATCATTCCAGGCAACCAGCATTTCTTTCCGTCCGTCATTATTAATGTCTTTTTTTAATACCTTCAGTCCGCCGGCGTATCCGCTGTTATATGTGAAGAAACCCTGCCTCTCGGAACCGCCAAATTTATCAAATACTTTTCCGTAAGCGCCATTGATGTAGTATCCGTTTTCTATTTCAAAATATCGTTTTAGCAAAATTACACCGTCATGGGAATTCAGGCTTACACTAGATACAATTTGACCGTTATTTACAATGCTGTCTTGACTGCCGCTAATTTTTTCAAAACCGCCGCCCAATTCTATATTTTGTGCTTGGTCCGTGGAATTAACAATAACAATCGCGTTCTGATAATCTCTTCGCCAAACGCCTTCTCGCAAATTATTGTTTTCAGACAAAAGATTTTGCGCGCCACCCAATGGTTTGCCCAAATATACGCTGTATTCGTCATACCACCACAAATCCGAATGCTTCTGCGCACCGTAATCAAAACTGTAAAATCCATCATTAAGCAGCGAGCTGGTCAGAGTATATCGCATAGACTGATAATCATTTGAATGCCCGCTGTTTGTTTTACTGTTTATAATAACGATGGACGGCTGACGACTTCGGTAAATAAAGTTGAAATATTTTTCCATGGCCCCAGTCCACTGCCCGTCACTATCTGACGGAAACTCCTCAATCATCCGGCCATTCAGCGAAGTATAAAACTCTCCTCCGCCGTTGCCAATAATCACAGTATCATTGCCCTCTAGATTCCTTGAGTTGGCCAGCAACTCGGCCATGCCCTCGGCCCAGGCAATATCTAATTGATTAGCCGGTTCTCTGATGCCGTCATTATTCAAATCAAGATTTCCGTTATTCAACCAGTTAATTTCCTGCCAGCAATTATCATAAAAAATGCCGTCCCATAAACCAGTTGACATGACCTGTTCATGCATAAATTTTGGCAGATAATCATTCCAACGCAAACCCTTGTCTTTAGCGGCATATTGAGTCACGTTTAGCATTTTTGTTCCGGGCCAATAACTGACATAATTCCCTGAACTGTCTCTCAACCACCAGCCATCTGATATACCATTTAATAACTTATAATGCGGATGATCAACATCTTTTATGTTATCTTGTGACAGAGACACTTCTTCAGACGCTACATAAGCCAAAATAATAACATCAGGATTTTTCTCTCTTAATATGCGGAAAATTTCTGGATTGTTATACTGGGCTTCAAAACCGATGATAGCCAAATCCCACTTGGCTAAATTCCGCGCTTCGTAGTCTGAAATATTTTGCTGTAAAAAATAATTAGCCAGCCGCGGAAAAGTTTCTGGCAAAACAGCGGCTTGCCCATTACTGGACAAAAACAAGAAAGGCAGCATAATGACGGCAGCCAAAAGCTTATTCCGCATATTCTTTTTTTTCAGCAACCAGTTTTTCATAATACTTTAAAATCTTCTTATAATAATTTTCTGGCGAGTATTTTTTTACTGTTTCATAAGCTTGCTGACCGTATATTTTTTCCAACCGTGGATTTTTTAACATACATAATATTTTCTGCCTTAAATCAACGACTGAACCGGGAGCAAACAATAAACCATTTTTTTCATGTTTGATTAATTCAGTAATCCCACCGTGATTTGCGCCGATCACCGGCAAGCCGTAAGCATAAGCTTCAAGTATGACTGTCGGAAAATTTTCATAGCAGATCGAAGGCAGAATTAAAAATTTTGCATTTTGGTACAATTTTTCTAATTGGTTCGCATTCAGGTGGCCGGCAAATTCCACATTATTAATTTTTTCATTTTTTACCTTATTTTTCAACATGTCCTCCTGTGGTCCGGTACCGGCGATTATCGTTTTAACAGCCAAACCCTTGACGGCATCAATTATACTTTCGACGCCTTTTTCAACTGATAATCTGCCCGCGTATAATATATGCTTACCAGCTGATTTTTTATCAGCTGCTTTTAAATCTACAAAATTAGGTATATGCACAAGATCAACAATCGGTGTTTCCCAATCACGTAGTTTCTTGATCATAAATCTGCTCGGGCTTATAAACAAATCCACATTATCCTCATAAATTTTTAAAAACCTGTGGCAATACAGCTCCAATGCCGACAGAAAGGATGCGGCAAATGAATTTTTAACACAGCGATTCAAAACACAGCCAAAATAATTACCCCCCTTGCTCCTTTCACATATTTGACCATGGCTGAATAAATTATAATCCGGGCTGACTAAGCTAAAATCGTGTAACTTCATAAAGGTTGGTATATTATGACGGCTCAAGGCGTTTAATATTGATGGTGATATCTGGTGATAGATATTATGGATGTGGGCGATATCAGGTTTTTCTTT